>Ga0265595_1000446_pt1 | contig 37701 bp, 29 predicted proteins | sample saktaG_15_FD_190148 | JGI IMG/M metagenome (GOLD analysis project Ga0265595, IMG submission 190148) | Saline water microbial communities from Sakinaw Lake, British Columbia, Canada - sak_2013_06_06_50m | ecosystem: Environmental > Aquatic > Non-marine Saline and Alkaline > Saline ...
CACCCCTTCGACAGGCTCAGGGCAAGCTCTGAACGAAGTGAAGGGTCTTCTAACTCTCGTAGAATCATCATCGCGAAGATTCTTCGCTGCGCTCAGAATGACAAGAGGCGGCTTCTTCAACAGCCCCGGTGTCCCGACTTCTGCGTTGCCCGCTAGTCGGCGCCGGGCTGCGGCACTTGACTGACGGTTACCTCATCGCCGGGCAGGACCGGAACCATCAGGGTGCCGTCGTATGGCGAGTAGGTGCCGTCGGCCTCCGAGCCGGAAATCGTGACCCATCGCCATGGGACCGCCATGACAACGGTCATCGGCACCGGCGGCAACCCGACTGCCCGGGCGCCGTCAATCGTGAACGCTGCGGAGCGTTCGGATTGACGCAGGCTCAGTTTTGCCTGCCGATACTGCAGGAGGTAGCGGCCGACGTCTTCGAGCGGTGCGACCCATGCACCGGTATTGCGCGTCAGCCGTACCTGGCGTCCGTAAGTCCGGGGCGAAACCGAGTAGGTATGCTCGACGTTGTGCCTGAGCATCGTCTGCATCTCGCGCGAGTCCGGATCGAGGACGTGGTGATAGAGAAGGACGGTCCACTTGCCGCGGCCGGCGTCGAGAATGCGGGCGTATTCACGCAGGTTCGGCAGCGTCTCGCCGTACAGGGCGAAACTGTTGAGCCGGTAGCGGTCAAACCCGGCCGGGTCGTTATAGCGCTCGCCCGCAGTCCGCGCGAACCAGAACCCGGCTCGGCGCACGGCTTCGACGACTGCGGGCCGGACCGCGCTGTAAGGATACTGGAACGCATTCACCGGCGTCCCGAGTTTCTGTTCGAGCAGCGCCTTCGCGGCCGGCACGTCTTCCGTCACCTGGTCGGCCCTGGTCTCCGGAAGGTCGTGGGACATCCCGTGGGACGACACTCGGTGGCCATCCGCAATCAGTTGCTTGGCTTCGGCAATCCCGATGCGCAGGAATGACGTGCCGTCGGGTTCCGCGTGCCAGCCCGCCTCGGCGTCGGTCCAGGCGGCGACGAGGCCGAAGTTGGCCTTGAACCCGTAGCGGTTCAGAAGCGGCGCGGCGCGCTCGAACTGGTCGTGCGAGCCGTCGTCGAACGTGATGGACAGCGCACCGCTGCAATCTCCCGGGAATGGCGCAATTCGTGCCCCTAGGCGCGCGGCTGCCCGAGCACGGGCCAGGCGCTCAAGGCTCGTAGTCCGCTGGGCCGAGTCGCCAAGCACGCCGGGCAGGCCGGCGGCGATGAGCCCGTAGCTCTGTTTGAGGCGCTCGGCGTACGCGGGTTCCTTCCAGCCCGGCCAGCGCCAGCGACGCGTGAACTGGAGCGTGCCGCCTTTGAGAGCGGGCAGCGCGGCAATGACCGCGACCGGGCCCTGGGCCCCGTCCTCTGCGACGAAGGCCGAGAACGCGAAGCCCGGGGTTGTAACTGAACCGAGGCTGCGCACCAGCGTGTCGTACTGCAGCACTTGGAACGAAGACGGGTCGGAAACGTTGAGCAACCCCCACGGGAGGCGCATTTCAACGACGCCGTCTTTGGCGTACCAGTCGGCCAGCGTGTTGTCGGCCGAACGGCCGAAGCGAAGCCGGCCGTACTCGGTGAGGTAGACCGGCACGCTCTCGCCGCTGGTCGTGAACCTGGGGTAGTTGCTGAACAGACGCTCGGACGAGAACACGCCGTCGCTGCTTGCGACCATGCGGAGCCTTCGCCGTCCCGGCTGGTTGGGGTCGAGGAAAGGCGAGTAGGCGCTGTCGACCAGGACTTCAGCTTTGCTCGTGTCGTCAAGCAGGACTAGAAACTCGGTGCCGCTGGCGCAGTCGAGGCCGAGCGGACCGAGCCGCCGGTTCCCGAGGCGCGGGTCGTACGTGTCAATTGCCAGCCCGATGCGCTGGCTCGACCAGTCCAAAGGACGCGCCAGGTCGAGCCGGACATAGAGATACTCCTCGTCTGCCGCGAGCCAGAGGGCGCGGACGTCTCCGCCTCCGCGCGCAACCGGTTGTCCCGACCAGTCGCCGGTCTCGCCGTCGATGGCCACGAGTTCGCGGCCGAACTTGACCAGTCCGAAGCACTGCTCGGGGTTCTGGACGTTGTGCCAGAACCGGGTCCGGTCGGGCGGGACCGCGAACTCGTCAACGAGCCAGTTACGCTTGAACCATTCGTCGAGCCAGGCGAAGATGACGCCGCCCGCGCAGCCCTGGTCGTGGATGGCGGAAAGCATCCTGAGGTCGAGCCGGGCCTGCTCGCTCTCGTTGTGCCCGCCGTGGTCCATTCCCAGCCAGTTGTGATGGGCGTTGCCCCGTGAGGAGGGCACGCCGAACTCGGCCACAAGCAGCGGCAGGCCGGCGTGATGCCGCTTCAGGTCGCTTAAGTATCCGGCGTAGTTGTCCGGCTCGCCGCGGGCATTGCGGAAGCTCCGGTAGGCCGAATCGAGGAAGACGAAGTCCGGGTAGTAGGGATAGACGTGGTAGGCCGCGAAGTACCCGGCCCGCAGCGCCGGCGTTGTCTGGAGTGACAGTGGATTGACGGTGACGATGTCGTTGTCGGATTCGCGCGTGCGCCAGCGGTCGGCGTACTCGGTGGGGTGAAACATCGGGTCGAGCGGCAGCCAGTTGACGAACGCGACCGGGTGCTGGGTGGCGTAGGTGACCACCTCGTACTGGGCCAGGAAGTCGAGCATCCCGGCGAGCCAGACCTCGGTCGCGGTGCCGGTCGGCACGTTGACCAGAACTCCCTCGTAGCGGTGCACTGCCGTGTTGGAGGAGTCGGTCGCTTCGACCGCCTCGGGTTCCCATTCGCGGCCGAACAGGTAGCCGAGCGTGAAGGCCGAAACGTCGGCCGAGTACGCTCCGGCGGCGCTGCCCGGCCTCACCGGCAGCACGGCCCGGCCCGCGACGACGTCAACGGCGTCGCGGATTTCCCGCTTGATCGCGCTGGAGTAGGCCGGGGCGAGGAGATTGCCGGAAGCGGGCAGCTCGGCCCAGATGCCCTGCAGCAGGTAGACCGGCCGCTCGGAGTGTTCGAAGTCGTACTCGGCCAGCGCCTGGTAGAACTCCGTGGGCAGTATCGTGTAAACCCGCACCACATTGATACCGGCTGCGCCCATCTGCTCGAGCCAGCGGGCATAGTCCTCGCGCTTCGCCGCGAACTCGGTCGGGTAACGGCCGGGCAGGGCGACACCGAGGTTCGCGCCGACGACAAAGAACTTCTGCCATGTCTCGCTCTTCTCGCCGCGCGCGTTGCTGGTCAGGGTCAGGTGCTCGAACTCGTCACCGGCGCAACGGAATAGAACGCGTGCGCTTACCGCCGCCGACTCGACCTCGGAACGCGAGGCGGTCAATTCGACCGGCTCGGCCGCGGGCTCGACGATGCTTACGGCTTCGGGCCGCGCGCGCCGGCGCTCGATCCGCACCAGGAACGACACCAGGACCGCCAGCCCGACAAGCAGCAGCGCGATGACCGCGTACTTGCCGTGCATCTCAGAACGAGCGACTGACCGCGAGGCCCAGACTGCCATAGGAATAGGAGTACCCGCCCGCGTCGGTGGTGAGTGCCCAGTTCGCGTCGAGCGAAACCCGGGTGCCAGGCAGTATCTGCCGGTTCGCGGAGAGACTCGCCCGGGCGACCCACTGATCCGCGGCATTGACGCCGCCGGCCACGCCGGCCGTAAGCCCGGTGCCGGCCCAGCGCGCGGCGAAGTCCACACCGATGGCGTTGGTCGTGAGGTCCTGCGGCGAGTAGTAGCGCGGCGACCGCCAGTTGAAGTCGTCGTAGCTGAAGGTGTAGGCGACCGTCAGCCGGGGTTTGGTCAGCAGGTCGAATCCGGCGCCGGCGGACAAGGCACGCTTCTCGTTGCCGTCGCCGATTATCTGGGTCCGTCCGGCGCGGGCATCTAGCTTCAGTCCCTTCAACGGACGCACCGCCAGCGCGGTCCAACCCAACCGGGCGCCGATATCCTGGGTCGGCTCGTACAGGACCCGCCCCGCCTCGCCCGACCACGAGAGCCATGCCCACTCAACTGCCCAGCCGAGTGTGGCGGACTCGAACTCAGGCCGCAGGAAATCGCCCTGTGCCTGACCGTTCAGCCGCAGCCAGGCAAAGGGCCGGTACGCAAGGCCGGCCCGGGCCAGCAGGTAGTCGCGCGCCAGCGTGTCCCGCCGGTTGCTCGAGAAGGTGAGCGCCGCGCTCGGTTGGAACCGGTCGCCGATGTGCTGTTCGTAGCCAAACCGGTAGTCGCGGTACGTGCCGGGCGTGCCGCCGTCGTCCTCGTTCGCGCCGGTGAATCCGAGCCGGGCCTGGGGCGCCGCCGCCTCGGCGGTGCGCTGGACCGCTGCTTTGATGTCTTTCCGCTCCGGCGATAGCGCCAGCGCCCGGCGGAAGTAGCTGTTCGCGGTTACCGGCCGGTCCGACCATTCGTAGTTCTGCCCGAGGCCGAACAGGTAGTCGGCGTTCTCAGGGTCCTGCCGGTTCAGCTCGCGGTAGAGAGCAATCGCCCGGGCACGGTCCCCTGACCAGGAGAGGACCTGGGCCCGACGCTCTGCGACCTCGCGGTTGCCCGGCACCAGCGACTCGGCCTCGGCGAGGTAACGCAAGGCGTCTCGGTATCGTCCTGCCCAGCCGGCAACACGGCCCTTGCCCACGAGCGCCTCGAAGTAACTCTCGCTCTCGGGTTTGACCTCGGCATAAAGCGCGAGTGCCTCCACGAGGCGGCCCTGCCACGAGAGAGAGATCGCCTTGCCCAGCCGCGCGTCGTCGTCCGACGGGTCTTCGGCGAGCAGGCGGTCGTAGACCGCGTTCGCGGAGTCGAGCGAACCGGTGTTGCGCAACAGGAGCGCGTACGCCTTCTGCATCGGCCGGTCGGCTGGGTCAGCCAGCGCGGTCGACTCGGCGCGAACCAGGGCCTCGGCGCCGCGTCCCGCGTTGACAAGGTCGTGGATCTCCCCGACCGTGATCGGCTCATAGGCAAGCAGCAGCAGAATCAGCACGGTCATGGCTTCACCTCACCGAATCCCTCGCGCCCGAACTTGTACCATGACTTCCGGCCCGCCAGCCAGTCCCAGATGCCCCAGAGCTGGAACGCGGAACGAAGCGGCCCGTACACCGGCCCGCTGAGCATGGCGTGAACCAGCAGCCGCAGCCAGTCGCCGAAGGAATGGTAGCGCATCGCCTGGACGTTCACCGCCGAATTCCGCGCAAAGCGCCGCTCGACCGCAGTGGTGACGAGCGCGGCAATCACGCCGCCGGCGAGCGCGGTAGCGCCGAGCGCGCCGGCCAGCCAGAGCCAGCTCGTCTCCCCGGCAATCGCCATCCAGACGAGCAGACCGAGACCCGCAAGCTGCAGGACCGGGGAGAAAGCGACAAACAGAAGCTGGTAGGGGATGCCAAGGAGCCCGGCCGCGCCGTACCCGGGCTCGAACCACATCGAACGGTGCAGGAAGAGCGACTCAAGCAGCCCGCGCTGCCACCGGTTGCGCTGCCGGGCGAGTTGACTCAGGCTGGAAGGGACCTCGGTCCAGGCGACCGGCCACGGGTCGAAGACGATCGGCCGCCGCAGCCGGTTCTCACGGACGTACCGGTGGAGGCGCACGATAACCTCCATGTCCTCGCAGACCGTGCTGACCGGCCGGCCCCGCGCGATGCGCCGGACATAGGGGTGGTGGTTGCGCCGGGTGAGAAACCCGCCGCAGTCGAGCAGCAGCCGGCGGTCGAACATCGAGAACGCGCCCGAGAGTATCATCAGCGCGTTGACCGAAGAGAACGCGACCCGGCCGACCGTGTAGGAAACAAGGTACTCGATTACCTGAAACAGGACCAGCGCCCGGTGCGGAAGGCGGCTGAAAACAACGCGCCCCCTCGCTACCTGGACGCCGTTGGCGGCGGTGATGAGTCCGCCCGCGGCGGCGGCGTTCCGGCGGCGGAAGAGCCCGGCCAGCCGGCTGAGCGCGGACGGCGCCAGCAGCGAGTCCGAGTCGACCGTCACGACCAGAGGCATCCCCGTCAGGGCGAGACCGACGTTCAGGGAATCGGCCTTCCCCGAGTTGGGCTTGTCGACGACGCAAAGCCGCGCGTCGAGCCCGGACCGGTAGACCGCTCGTACCGGCGCGGTGCCAAGCAGGTCAACGTAGTCCCGCGCCTCCGGTTGCAGCCGGAACTCACGCATCAGCACCTCGAGGGTGACATCCTTCGAGCCGTCGTTGAGGACGATGACCTCGAACTCCGGGTAGTCGAGCGCCAAGAGCGACCGGACGCTGTCGGCTACGGTCGCGGCCTCATTATACGCCGGAACCAGGATTGCGACTCCGGCATCATCCGATTGGCTGCTGACGGTAGTCGCCTGGGGAGTAGCTGGCGAAGGCCGGCGGAAGACCACCAGGAAGACGACGAGGAAGACCAGATTCACCAGCACGTCCAGGCCGAAGTACACGGCCAGGAGGTCGACGGCAACCCATGGGAACATCAGTTGCTGTCGGCAGTCAAGGTCCGGTCGAGTGGTCTGCGGTGCATTCCCGAAACTGACGGCAATCGTCGCCGGGCAGCCGCGGTTGCCGCTTCGATGTCACCGCGACACCTCGACTTCACCGGCGGTTGTCAGGTCGAACGTGAGATACGTGAAGGTACCGTCCCCTTCCGCGCGTTCCGCCCGTTCAACTGCCAGACCGCGCGCAGCTACCTTGAGGCCGGGCTCGCCAAGTCGGAGCGTGAGCCCGCGGACCGGCTCCGGGTTGCGGTTCGTGAAGCTCAGAATGGTCCTGCCCCCGCCGGACTTCACGCGGACGTCGATGTTGCGCCGCACATTCCACCAATCCGCGATACCGGCGAGGCTCGAGCACCAGGCATCGCCCGACTTCGCTGCCGCGGCAAGGAACTGCGTGACCGGCTCAAGCGTCACGTCCGAGTAGCCGCTGTATTGGGCGTGCAGGACCAGGACCATCATCCCGCGCCGGTCAAGCACGAGGTCGTGCCAGACCGATTGCATCCGGACCGCCAGGCGCTGCGCATCCCGGGCCTGCGCGGCCGACGGGTAGCCGGCGGCCAGCACCCCTTCCCCGTAGAAGTCCCAGTCTTCGAGCGTCGGAGAGAGTTCGAGCAGGTCCGTGCTCAAGCAGTACTGCCCCTTCACCCATATCGGCAGGTTGTAGGGGAACAGCGCGCCCGCGAAACCGGAAGTGTGGTCGACGAACAGGGACGACTCGTACCGGTAGCCGCGCCGGACGAGGGTAAACATGCCGGCCGCAGTGCGGTCGCTGAAAGGGAAACGGAAGCCCGCCAGGGGCGTGCGCAGGAAGTCCTCAAGACGAGCGATCTCCCAGACCGTGCGGCAGTAGTCCAGGTCACGAAAGTACGGGTGGCTGAAACTGAGGCTGGCTGGTTTCACGCGTGGCTCCCGCCTCAGGTAGTCGAGGGTCGGCTCCGGCACTCGGCCGGTCACGAACACATCAATGTCTCCGCTGCCGGGCACGCCAAGCAGTCTGCCCAGCATCGGCTCGCTGCCCGAACCGGCCGAGTCACTGCCAGCCTCGTTCACAGTGACAGCCAGGGCGCTGCGATGGGCACCCGGCCACGGATTGACGCAGACCTCCGGGCCGCCCCGGAACGCAAGCGCGAAGACCCCACGGTAGAACGCAGTGATTGCCGGGACATCGCCGGCGCCGCCGTCCACCGATGGCTGCAGCAACAGAAAGTGGGGTACCATGATGCCGTAGCCCCGGCCGAAGGAATTGAGCGTCACGCCGGGATAGCTTGACTGGCCGTCGGTCCACCGAGCCAGCACCGTAACCCCGGATGCCATCGCCGACTCTGCCGGTACGAGCAGCCAGGCGTCGGGAAGCGGCAGCGTGAGGTCGGGACGATAGGCTCCCAGCAGGGCGGCACCCGAATCTCTGACCAGCCGAAGACCCCTCAGGTTCGCTTCCTGCATCGGGTAGCCGAACACGGCGGCCAGCGGCCATTCCCGCTCATCCATGAGGTTGCCCGACGGCACCCGGTCCTCGCCCTCGAGTGTGTTGCGGCCGATGTTTTCGCCGGCAATCAGTATCCCGCCGGCCTGCACCCATTCGCTGAGGTTCGCCATGCTCGCGCTGTCGAGGAACGAAAGCGAGAACGTCCGGTCGGCGTCGTGGTAGCCCGCAATGGTCGGCGCGACGACAATGCGGGCGGAGTCAAGCCGGGCGCGGTCGAGCAGGACCGACTTGTCCGCGACCTCGGTGAATGCTCCCAACCCGTCCATCACCTCAAGGCAGATGTTGGCGCCTGAAGGAAGCGTGCCAAGGCCGTCTGACCCGGTTGTCAGGAACAGCACGCGCGGGTAGACAAGGGCCCCGGACGCGGGCGTGCCGGCGCCAGGCGCACGGGACCTGGACCCGCACGTGGTCGCGGCAAGCGCTACCACAAGTAAGGTGAAGGCTGCGAATAGACGGAGCGGCACACAAGCTGGGGAGAAGCACCTGCGGCCGGCCGGGAACTCCTGGCCGTCGGCATGCCTTCCCGGAGTACTGAACATATGAATTCCATTATACATCGAATCCCCGTACATGCCAGCACTGCCTTCGAGCGTCAAGCCTGCTCAGAACTCCGACGGAGGCCGGCACAGTCCCCGTTTTCCGCACGTGCACCTGTCACCCCGCTGGGGAAATCGCCCCCGCGTAAAATCAGGCGCCCCGCGGAGCGGGGCGCTATGTGTGTTTTGGCTCGGTCTAGACCAGGTAGTCGCCTCTCGGCGTGTAGTGGGTGTGAAGGTATTTGTGGCTCTCTTCACCACACGGCCCGTCGGTGAGGAACTCCTCGTAGAGTTTGATGACGTGCGGGTTCTCGTGCGACTTGCGCAACTCCAGGCCCATGTCTTCGGCGTAAATCGCCTTGGCCCGGGCCGCGCGAATCGAGGGCGAGGTGGGAATCGGTTGTCCGCCGCCGCCGAGGCAACCGCCCGGGCAGGCCATGACCTCGATGAAGTGGCACTGCGCGAACTTGCCGCCCGCCTTGATGTCGTCCATCAGTTTGCGGGCATTGGCGGTCCCGTGCGCCACCGCGACTTTGAGGGTCGCGCCCTTGAGCCAGTCCCAGGTGGCGCCGAGCTTGTCCTTCTTGATAAGGGAGTTGAACAGTGCCGGCACGGGCCCGAGCTGCGGTATCGCGATTTCCATGTACTTGATGCCCTCGAACCCGCGCACCGGTATGACGTTGGAGTCGGAGAAGACTTGCTCGGACTTGAGTCCGGTTACGAGTTCGACGACCGTGCGGATTGCCGCTTCCATTACGCCGCCGGTCGCGCCGAAGATGAGCCCGGCGCCCGAGGCGTCGCCGAAGGGCAGGTCGAAGTGGGTCTTGGGCATGTGCGGCAGGTCGATGCCCGCTTCCTTTATCATCTGGGCCATTTCGCGGGTGGTCAGCCCGTAGTCGACGTCCTTGTACCCGGTGGAGCGCATCTCGGGCCGGTTGGCCTCGAACTTCTTGGCCGAACACGGCATCAGGGACACCGAGACGATGTCGGCCGGGTCGATATTCTGCTTCTGGGCGTAGTAGCTCTTGATGAGCGCGCCGAACATCTGTTGCGGGCTCTTGCAGGACGAGACGTGAGGCAGCCATTCCGGGTAGAAGTGCTCGATGAACTTGACCCAGCCCGGCGAGCAGGAAGTGAACTGGGGCAGGAACGCTTCTTCCTTCTTGACCAGCGCCTTGTACAGCCGCGTCAGGAGCTCGGTGCCTTCCTCGATGATGGTCAGGTCGGCGGTGGTGTCGGTGTCGAAGACCCGGTCGAATCCCGCCCGGCGGATGGCGGTGTTCATCTCCTGCGTTACCGACGTTCCCGGCGGCAAGTGAAACTCCTCGCCCATTGCCGCGCGCGGACTCGGCGCGGTCTGTATCACGACGTGCCTTTTCGGGTCGTCAATCGCGGCCCAGATTTCGTCGGACGGGTCCTTGGCGCGGAGCGCACCGGTCGGGCAGCGGTTGATGCACTGGCCGCAGTTGATGCAGATGACATCGACGAGGTTGCGGTCAAGGAAGGTCTCGATCTTCGTCTTGTCGCTGCGGTGCGCTGCGGTCAGGACCCCAACCGATTGCAGGTCGATGCAGGTACGCACACAGCGGCGGCAGAGCACGCACTTGTTCATGTCGCGCACGACCGTGTACGATGAACGGTCGACTTCGTACCTCGGTTTTTCGAGGTGGCCGAACCGGAAGAAATCGACGCCGTACTCCTTGGCGAGCGCCTGCAACTCGCAGTTGTTATTGCGGAAGCAGGAATAGCACTCGCCGTAGTGCTTTGAAAGCAACAGGTCGAGGACGTGGCGCCGCGCCTGCCTGACGCGCTGGCTGGTGGTGCTGACGGTAATCGGTTCGGTAATCGGGAAGGTGCAGGAGGTCTGCAGCGTTCGTTGCTTCGCCACCTCCACGACGCAGATGCGGCAGACCCCGGCCAGGCACAAGTCCTCGTGATAGCAGAGCGTCGGGATGCGGATGCCGACGGTCTTGGCCGCTTCGAGGATGGTCGTGCCGAAGGGCACTTTCAGTTCGAGGTCGTCGATCTTCACCGAGACGAGCCCGCCGATGTCGCCGGGCTTGCCGCCGGTGACGACGTGCGGCTTCTCGCTGGTCGGTACCGCGCTCGTAACGGCTACTTTGTTCGGTTGTTTCTTCTCAGGCATGGCTCACTCTCCCTTGCCGCTGACCCGGCCGAGGATTTCGGACCGGAAGTGTTCGGTGATGTCAAGAAACGCGTTGGCGCTGGACTGGCCCAGCCCGCACTTGGACGCGGCCTGCATGGTGCGGCCGAGGGCCTGAAGCTCGCGCAGGTAGCCGATCGAGCACTTGCCCTGCTTCAGGAGGTGCACGCCCTCAAGCAGCTTCGGGTTGCCTTCACGGCACGGCGTGCACTGTCCGCACGACTCCTCGACGAAGAAGTCGAGGAAGTTCTCGGCCACGTCGAGCATGTCGCGCTGCGGCCCGATGACGATGACCGACCCGCCGGTCGCAAGGTCCTCAAATCCGAGCTTGCGGCGGAACTGCCCCGCCGGTACGGTCCGGCCGGACGCGCCGCCGACCTGCACCGCCTTGGCGCCTTCGCCGCCGCAGATGTCGAGGACGTCTGCCACCGAAATGCCCCACGGCACCTCGTATACACCCGGCTTCTTGCAGTCGCCGGAAATCGAAAGCAGCTTGGTGCCGGTCGAGGCTTCGGTACCGAACTTGCGGAACCACTCGGGGCCCTTGGCCAGGATATGCGCGCAGGCGATGAGCGTCTCGACGTTGTTTACCGAGGTCGGCGCGCCGACGAGACCGGTGTTCACCGGGTAGGGCGGCCGGTTGCGCGGCTCGCCACGATTGCCCTCAAGTGACTCGATGAGGGCGGTTTCCTCGCCGCAGACGTAGGCGCCCGCGCCCATCCGGACTTCGACGTCGAAGTCGAACCCGGAATCGAGGATATTCTTGCCCAGAAGACCGTGGGCGCGACGCTCGGCGAGTTTCGCTTCGATTCCGGGCCGCATGTAGGCATACTCGGCGCGCAGGTAGATGACGCCCTGCTTCGCGCCGATGGCGTAGCCGCCGATGGTGATGCCGTCGAACAGGGCGTCGGTCCGCTCGGCCAGAAGCAGCCGGTCCTTGAACGTACCCGGTTCGCCCTCGTCGGCATTGCAGACGAGGAACTTCTTCTCGGACTGGACGACCGCGCAGAGGTTCCATTTGACCGCGGTCGGGAACCCGGCGCCGCCCCGGCCCTTGATGCCGCTTTCGCGCACGGTCCGGATGACGTCCTGCCGGGACTGCGACAGGGCTTTCTTCAAGCCCGAGCCCGGCTCATACCGCTCCATGATGTGGACGGGATTAGCCATGCAGCACCTCCGGGGCAAAGGATGAAGGATGAAGGATGAAGGATGAAGGCGGAACCGCAAACTGCAAACTGCAAACTGCAAACTCCCTACGCATGGTGCGCCTCCACTTCTTCGAGCCGTGACGCCGGGCCGAACATGCGCCGGTACTTCTCCAGGATGTCGGAGACCAGTTCGGGATGGACGCGGGTGTAGACGTCGTTGTTGACCAGCAGCGCGGGCCCGTTGTCGCACATGCCCAGGCAGTTGCAGTATTCGAGTGAGAACAGCCGGTCTTTGGTCGTCTCGCCGAACTTGATGCCGAGTTCGTTCTCGAGCTGCTGCGCGACCTCGCGCTTGCCGGCGAAATCGCAGGAGAGAGTCCGGCAGAGCCGGATGACGAACTTGCCCTTGGTCTCGGTCGACAGGAATGAATAGAACGAAACGACGCCGTAGACCTCGGTCGGGAATACGCCGAGTTGCCGCGCCACTTCCTGCATGGCGAAGTCCGACACGCAGCGGTATTTCTCCTGGATCGTTTCCAGCATCGGCATCATGCCGTCGCGCTTGTGCTCGTACTTCTCGGCCAGTTCCGCGATTTCCTGGCGAAGAGATTGTCTTTCAGTTGCCAGCATGATTACTTCCTCAGGAACTTCTTGACCTTGGCGACAAGGTCGGCCGGCGCCACCGGCTTCGCCACAAACTCGTCAACCGGCGCCATATCCGAATCTTTGCCGTACTTGTACCCGGTCACGTGGCCGATTGAACTCAGGATGATAATCGGCGTTTTCAAGCCCTTCCGGCGCAGGTCCTGGGCGACGACAAAGCCGTCGTCCGGCTGCTCCATCATCACGTCGAGGATGATGAGGTCGGGCTGCTCTTTCTCGACCGCCCGCATACACTCTTCCCTGCTCGTGGCCGCAGCCACCGCATATCCTTCGGCGGCGAGGATAAGCTTCAGGGAATCGACTATATCCGGGTCGTCATCAACTATCAGGACCTTCGGCATAGCAACTCCTTTTAATTCTTGCCTGTCTTTAGGTCCGATTCCTTGGATTGTTGCGGATGGATCGGCGTGCGACCTAAAGGACGCATTGTATCAGAAACCCGCCCCGCTGGCAAGTACCGGCGAGTTGAACCGCGGTTGACTGAGACGCATCTCCGGCTATCTTCTATCCGCTAGAAAGGTAGACCCACGGCGCTAATGAGCGAATCAGAAACGCATATCCAGGATGACCTGAACGGCCGCCTGCACGAAGCCGCGGTCCAGATGGTCATGGAAGACCTGAAGCACCTCTGGTTTTCAGGCAAGTCGCTGTTCGAGGTGCTCGACGTCGTCTACGACACGATGCGCCACATCATCCCGTTCGACCGGATGTCGGTCGCCTTCTACAATGAGGAAACCGGCCTTGTCATTTCGCGCTGGGTGCGCAGCGAGACCGAAGTGAAGTGTGTTGACAAAGGGTACTGGGCCGAGCTCAAGGGCTCGTCGCTCGAACCTATCCTCCGCGCGGGCCAGCCGCGCATCATCAACAACCTCGAACGCCACCTTGCCGCCCATCCCGATTCCCGCGCCACACAGGACATCCTGAAAGACGGCGTGATGTCCAACTTCACCTGCCCGCTGCGCGCCGGCAACCGCGCCATCGGCCTGCTCTTCTTCAGTTCGCGCCAGCCCGACACCTACGAGCCCAGCCACATTGACGCCTTCCTCGCGGTCGCGGACTCGCTCTCGCTCGCGGTCGAGAAGGTGAAATACATCGACGACCTGGCCCAAGCCAAGCACAATTACGCCCAGATACTCTACTTCGTCGCGCACGAACTGAAGGCCCCGCTGGCGTCGATTGCGACCATTGGTTCAACCCTGACCGAAGGCTACGTCGGCAAGCTGACGGCCCAGCAGTCGGAAAAGGTCCAGCGGATGATTGCCAACTCCAACTACCTGATGAACCTGGTGCGCGACTACCTCGACCTGTCGCAGATCGAGACCGGCGAGCTCCGGTTCCACCCCGGCCCGGCAGTCGACCTCGTCGAGGAAGTCATCCGCCCGATGATGGAAATCCAGACACCGGCTGCCAAGGCCCGGGGCATGACCATCGAAACCGACCTCGAATACCTGGTCGCGCCCTGCGACGCAACGCTGCTCAAGGTCGTCTTCAACAACCTGCTCGGCAACGCGGTCAAGTATGGCCGCGAGAACTCGAAAGTCCTGGTCCGGCTCGTACGCCGGAGCTTCTTCGATTACGCCGACTCGGGCGAGCGCGTTCGCCAGTATTGGGCCCTCTTCTCGGTGCGCAACGACGGCGTCGGGTTCGCGCCCGAGCAGAAACAGAAACTCTTTGCCCGGTTCCAGCGGCTCAACCACCCGGAGCACAGAGGCGTGACCGGCTCCGGCCTCGGCCTTTACATCTCGCGCCAGATAATCCTGAAGCACGGCGGCGAGATTACGGCCGACTCCGAGCCGGGCAAGTGGGCCGAGTTCCGCTTCCGTATCCCGCTCCGGCAGGAGGCCTCGCTCGTCGACGTCCCGGGTAGAGGAAGTTAGCAGTTAGGAGTTAGGAGTTAGGAATCCGGAGTCCGCAGCCGAACGCTTGTGGAGATATGCCGGTGTCGTCCCTCTTCTGCTAACTGCTAACTGCTACCTGCTAACTCCGGCGCAGCTTCTGGCTGCGCCGCGAGTTGTCTGGACCGCGCGCTATGACGGGCCCGTCCACAACGAGGACAACCTGACCGGGCTCGTCACCGACAGCGCGGGGAACTGCTGGATTTCCGGTTACAGCTTCGGCGACACAACCGACTTCGACTTCGCCGCGCTGTGCGTGAGCCCGCAGGGTAAGACCGTCTGGACCCGGCGCTACGGCTCGCCGCTCAAATGCGAAGACCGCTCCTGGTGCCTTGCCCGCGACTCTGCCGGCAGCATCGTCGCCGCCGGCGGCTCGATCGCCGACTTCAACATCGGCTGGGACTTCCTCCTCATCAAGTACAACCGGGTCGGGGACCGGGTCTGGCTCCGCCGGTACGACTCACCGTTCCACTCGGACGACAAGCCGGCGGCGCTAGCGGTAGGTCCAAACAACTGCCTGTACGTCGCCGGGTTCTCCAGGCACAAACCCGTGCCCGACTCGCAACCCACAACCCGCAACCCGCGACTCACCCGCACCGACACAGACGTGTCGCTCGTCAAGTACTCGGCCAAAGGCGACACCCTTTGGCAGCGGTTCTACAACGGCCGGGCCGGCATGGACGATGGCGCCGCCGCCCTTGCCGTGGATCGGGCCGGCAACTGCTACGTCGTCGCCAGGTTGGTTAACCGCCAGCCCGGAACCGACATCACGCTGCTGAAGTATCGAGCCGACGGGTCCCTCGCCTGGTTCCGCGACATTGACGGCCCCGGCCACTCCACCGACCTTCCAACCGCCGTCCTCCTGTCAAACCCGCAACTCGCAACTCACCTCTCGCTTCTCGCCTCTCGCCTCTCGCCTCTAGTGTACGTCGTCGGTTCGGTTACCGGCGCAGGCACCTCGTTTGACTACTACACGAGCTGTTTTGACACGACCGGCAACCAACTCTGGCTGCAGACCTATGACGGCGACGGCAGAGTTGACATCGCATCGGCCGCCTGCCTCGACTCCGCCGGCAACATCATCGTCACCGGCCAGTCAACCGGCGCCGCGTCTTCCTTCGACGTCGCCACGGTTAAGTACTCGCCGACCGGCGAACGGGTCTGGGCCCGGCGCTACAACGGCACGCGCAACGGCGCCGACCGCGGCTCCTGCATCGTTGCCGGCCGGCAGGACCGCGTTATCGTCGGCGGCAGCACGGTGGGGGCGAACGGGTTTCCGGACATGGTCCTGCTGGGCTACTCGGCCAAAGGCGACACCCTTTGGACGTTCACCCACGCCGGCACCGGCCCCGGCGAATCCAAGCCGGTCATCATCCTGCCCGCCCCGGGCAACTCGCAACCCGTAACTCGGAAGTCGCAACTCTTCGTAGCGGGCTACGAGAACAACGCGGGTACCGGCTCTGACTACCTGCTGATGCTCCTCGAAGAGTAACCAGGGAAGAGAACGTTCTTAGTTCTTAGTTCTTGGTCCTTGGTCCTTCGTTCCTCTCTCCTCCCTCCTTCCTTCCTTGACTTCCGGCCGAATTGGGCTTAATGTCAGAGTGATGAAACACATTTTGGTGGTTGACGACGAAGCGCCGATTCGGCTTCTACTGGAGAAGATATTGCAGTCGGCCGGCTACCGCGTGACCAGCGTAGCCGACGGCATGGCCGCAATCACAGCGGCACGCGAGAACCCGCCCGACCTGGCCATCTGTGACCTCTCGATGCCCGGGGTTGACGGTTTCTCAGTCTGCTCGATGTTCAAGCGCAGCACGATGTCGAATGCGCCGGTCCTGGTTCTCTCCGGACGCGTGTCCGAGAAGGACGTCCAGACCGCGCTCAAGACCGGGGCCGACGCGTTCCTCCACAAGCCGGTCGAGCGTGAGAAACTGCTGGCCGCGGTCGCGGAGTGGCTCGCCAAGGGCGAGAAACGGGCTGTGAGCAGAGACGACTCCGCTTACTGACCGAGGCACGTCCGGTCCGACCCGCCTCGTGAGCCGCACACCGTAAACCGTGCACCATGTTCCGCAGTCCGTATCCGTCACTTCTGACTTCTGTATTCTGACATCTGACCTCTGACGTCGTCCGACTCCTGTCGGCCCGCTCGTGTCCACCCTGACGTAGACTGTCAGCGATTCGACAACCGCCGACCCGAACACGCCGAGGCCGCCGACGAGGCGGGTCGTGTCACCGCCGCCGCCGAACCCGAACCCGCCCGCACTAACCCAGTCAAAGTAGTTCGTGTCCAGCGCGTAGAGCCGCAGCGTGTGTATCCCCTGTTCGAACTGGTAGAGGAAGAACATCTGGGGTAACCGGAAGACCAGTGTATCGTAGTTGCCCGCGCTCGTGTCATTGGGGATGGCAAGGTCGAAGAAGGACGTGTCCCGGCGCTCAATCAACACGATCGACATGTAGTACCCGGCGCAGTTGCGGCTCCGGGTCCAGACCATCGAGTCGTTCAACGACACTGTGTCGCCATCGCGCGGGAACAGGATGCGGAACGAGTCCGGCACCACGGTCCGGCCGTAGACGGTATCGAGCCCGTCCCTGGCGACGCGAATGCCGAACGTGTCGCCCGACGCAGGCAAGGGACCCGGCTCGCGCGGCACGTAGACGTCACGTTCATCGTTAACGAGCGACCAGGTATCGGTCCCGCGCCAGACGAGGCCGCTCGCGCCGGGGAACATCGTGTCAAACGGCTCATCAATCGCGTAGCTCCGGTTGATGTTGACCTGCAGCCCCAGGTAGCCGGCACGGACCAGCCCGTGCACGACCAACTGCGGCTTGAACAGCTCCGACTGGGTCTTCTCGCACCCCGCGCCCAAAAGCAGGCTCAAGCCGCAAACCACAAGCCACAGGCCCGAGCGCGAACAAGCCCGAACCTCGAAACCAGAATGACGAGTCAAGTTCGAATGACCAAAGACCGAATCGGGGCCGGCCGCCGTTCGGTCATTCGGACTTCGGGTTTCAATCGTCATTCGGACTTCGGAATTCGTCATTTCCTAGAACCTCACCTTCACTCCGACCGTCGGCAGAATCGGAATCATCCCGACGCTGTGCTCCACCGGCAACCCGTTGTCCCCGACTTCCCAGTAGTAGAGCAGCACGTTCTTGGCATTGTAGAGATTAGTCACGTCGAGGAACGCGGAGATCTCGCCCCACTTCTTCTTCCAGGTCTTTGTCATCCCTGCGTCAAGGCGGTGATACACCGGGAAGCGGAACGCGTCGCGCGCGCCGTTGAAGAACCTCCAGTCCGGCTTGCGCCACCATTCCGGTTCGCTCGGCCGGTACTGGTACTTCGGGTAGTAGGCGACGATGCCCGAATACGGCAGCCCGGTGCCGAGCGTCCACTTGGCCGAAACGTCGATACCCCAGAACAGGCGCGGAAACGTCAGCACCACGTTCGCGTTGTGCCGCCGGTCGTAGTGCGGGTGGTAGGACTCGTCGCCGATGTTCCGCCACGTCCACGCGTACGAGTAGCTGACCCAGCCGTTCACCCAGCCCTCGGTCTTGCGCAGCATGAAGTCCGCGCCGAGTGAGTAACCGTCCGCCACAAGCAGCGATTCCGGCGGCGTGAAGTAATCGCCGTACCTGGTTTCGAGCAGATTGCTGTAGTCCTTGTAGTAACCCTCGAGCGAAGCCACCACGTCCCGCTTCAGCCACTGCTCCGCGCCCGCGATGAAATGCAGCGCGGTCGGCAGCGCCTGGTCCGCCTGCACCGGTAGCCACATGTCGTAGATCGAGAGTATCGCGTCGGTCGAATTGAGCGTTACCATCGGCTGCGTAAATCGCCCTGCCGCCAGGTTGAGCGCGGTGTTCTTGGCCGGGTGATACTTCAGGCCCAGCCGTGGCTCCGGCGCGAATCGCCGGCCCTTGGTGTAATAGCTCAGCCGGAAGCCGGGCTTCAGGTACAGCTTGCCCGGAACGGCCTCCCACTTCTCGTCAACGTACACGGCCAGGGGCCAGAGCGTATCCGCGGTGTTGTACCCGGACGTGTCATACGTAAACGACATGCCGGTGCGCGTGAACCGGCCGTCGAACCCAAGGTCGAGTGTGTGCCGGTCACCAGCATACCACATCAGGTCGGCCTTCAGCGTCAAGTCGGTGAGGTCAGTGCTCATCCGGATGTCGCTCGTGCTGCCCAGGTTCACGTTGAAGTTCGAGAAGAAGTTACTCCACGCGCCGATGACCTCGCCGTACAGGATAGGCGTGAACACGCGGTTCCAGCGCAGCGACGCCCCGCGATTGCCCCACGTCATCTTGGCCTTAAGGCCGTTGGGGTCCTCAGGGTCCCAGAAATCGAGCACGTCCTCGGCCGCAAGCCCGGTCAAAGTGAACCGCGAGTCCTTCCACGGCTCATAGTTCGCCTTGCCCATCAGGTCGTAGAAATAGTAACCCAGCCCGTCAATGCCGAAAGCCTTCAGCAGCACGTCCGGCAGATAAGTCCGCCTACCGGCAAGCAGAAACGAACCGCCGGGCGAAGTTGCGGGTTGCGGGTTGCGAGTTGCGAGTAGGGAGTCCTGGCTGGTGCTGTCATCGGGAATTGGCGATTGGGAATTGGTCATTCCTCCTGCTTCGTCCTTAGTGCTCCCCACTTTGCCATTTCCACTTTCCCCTTTGTCCTTTGCCCTTGGCAATGGTCCCTCGACCTGTCCCTGCGCCGCAATCACCGACACCGACGCGTCGCCGGTGTACCGCTTCGAGTTCCCCTCTTTCGTCGTCACGTCCAGCACCGAACTCAAGCGCCCGCCGTACATGGCCGGGAACCCACCCGCGAGCAGAGTCACGTCCGACACCGCCTCGGCGATGAACGGCGAGAACAGCCCGAACAAGTGCGAAGGATTGTACACCGTGATGCCGTCCAGCAGAATCAGGTTCTGGTCAGGACTGCCGCCCCTGATGTACAGCCGGTTCGAGAAGTCCGAAGTCGCAATCACCCCGGGCAGCAGTTGGATCGTCCGGAACAGATCCACCTCGCCGCCGACTTTGGGGATGAACTGCAACTGCTTGGTCTCCAGCCGCACCGCCGAAACCTCCACCTCGCGCTCAAACCGCGCCCGGTCAGCGGTCACCTTCACCTCTTTCACTTCTATTGACCCGGCCGAGAGTTCAAGATTGACGTTCACGGTCTGGTTCGGCCCGACCGAGAGCGTTCGCTTCTCATTCTTATACCCAACGAACGACGCTACCAGGTCATACTTGCCGGCCGGCACGTGCCCGATATAGAAATAGCCCCTGTCGTTCGTCGCCGCGCCGAACTCGGTCTTGTCGAGGTACACGTTGCAGTACGCCAACGGCTCGCCGTCCGACGCGTCGCGCACAAATCCGTTGATGGCGCCCGACTCAGCGCCGTGCGCCAAGTGGAAAGCGAAAAGGCATAAGGCCAAAGTCAGGATTGCAGGAATCCGGCCCAATCCGCACTTCGCCATTTCCCCTTTCCCCTTCATTCCTTGGCGTTCTTGGCGGTTCTCGTCATCCGGCCTTCGGGCTTGATTAGTCATTAGGAATCAGGACTTCGTCATTCTCCCCACGCGGGTCTTGGTCATTCTCCTCATTCGGATTTCGTTAGTAATTAGGAATTAGAAATTCGTAATTGCGCCGCGCCTACGCCTTGAGCGCTTTGGCCAACTCCTTGCCAAAACCCTTCGCGCTCTTCTTGAGCGCGGCGTTCGCGGCCAGCTTCGCCCCGTCCGGGCACGGCGCAACCACATGCTGGCCCAGGTACTTAATGTCGCCGTAGTCCGCCAGCCGCCGGAACATCTCGACCGCGAGGTCCGCCCCGTCAAACGCATCCCCGCCCGCGGTGATTACCAGCGCCCACTTGCTGCCCTTCAGCAGGTCCTCGCCGGTCAGGAGCGCGAAGCAGCGGTCCAGCGCCATCTTGGTCTGGGCCGTCACGTTCCAGCAGAATATCGGGCTGGTCCAGAGCACGAGATCGGCGTCAATCAGCTTGTCATACAGCTCGACCATGTCGTCATTCTGCGCGCACCCGGCACCCTTCTTCGTGTCGGTGCAGGTGAAGCACTCCTGGCACGGCTGGATGTGCTGCTCGTGCAGCCGCACCCGTGTCACCTTGTTGCCTTTGCCCATCCCGGCCAGCACCCAGTCGGTTACGACGCTCGTATTCCCCTTCCTCGGGCTCCCTTCAAGCACAAGAATGTGATTCATGCCAAAGTCCTCTCTTCGACGATTGTCATTATCGGAACGTTCACCGCCTCTAACACTACCCGGCCGTGACGGAGAGTCAAACAACACAGGCCGCGGCCTGGCCTCAGACCGTCAGCTCAGCGCACTCCTGAAGTGCGCTCTGAACCACTGAAGACGACTCCTTGATGCGGGCAAACTCCTCCCGCGTGTAGCAAAGATAGTCAACGTGCTTCGGAAACCGGGCCAGACCGAGCACATAGGCCATGCGCCTGACAAACGGAATCCCGGCGAACGCCTCAGCCACGATAATCACGTCGAGGTCCGACTCGGGGCGGGCGTTTCCGGATACCCGTGAACCGAATAACAGAATGCTCGAGGGCCTGAGCGCATCGGCCAGCTTGGGCAGCACTTCCTTCCGATACCGCTCAACCCAGGTGTCAGTCATCTCGCGACTCCGGCATCAGGCCCGCGTAGCGTTCCTTCAACAGCGCGAAAACACTTCTGGCCGCCCGGACCTTCTCGTTTGCCAAGGCCTCGTCATACTGCTCGTAAGGAACGAGGTCGCTTACGTCGGGATAGCGGGACAGCATGTAGTCCGCGGTCAGGCCGTCAATGTGGACCTGCACTTCCGGGGGCAGGTCGAGTTGCCCGGCCAGCTCATCGATGAAGTGCATCCTCGGGACTGCTCGGCCCTGAGCTGCAAGGAGTGCCTTGAGGAGTTTCTCAACCGACTGGTGCGCAAGGAACGCGGCGGTATCGTATCCGCCGATGCCGACATTCCTCCCGGCCATCTCGAGGTCGTGAAGAGCCTGTTTCAGCCACTTTGCGGCCGCAGCGCGATTCATCAACTGTTAGTATAGCACAACTGACACAGAGTCAAGCCGGCGCTTCCGCCAAAGTCCAAGCTGTCGGCCGTTGGCTGTAAGCTGCAGGCCGTCGCAACGTTCACCGCCTCTAACACTACCCGCCGTGCACCCGAGAGTCAAACCCCGCCCGACACCCGGAGACGGGGAGGGAACGGCCAAGGACGCCAAGGGGCAAGGGGAAAAGGGGAAATGGCAAAGTGCAAACGGGGACGCTGGGAGTACGCTCGCAACTCGCAACTGGCTTCACGCCCCTTCCGCCTTGCTCCCTCTTCCTTCCTCCCTCATCCCTCCGCCTTCATCCTTCCTGCTTCATCCCTCATCCTTCATCCCTAAGCTATGCGCCCCGGCCGCGCCTCCAGTCACGGCTCGTCTACCATGAAAAACCATCATTGACTGGCGGATTTTCATGGTTATGCTCTCCGGTGGTCGAGCGCAAGACCGACGTGGCACGGATTCAGTCCGCGCTGAGACGAAGCCGGGTCGTAGCCCTGCTTGGCCCGCGCCAGTGCGGCAAGACGACGCTCGCACGGCAGCTCGCGCCCGTCAGGTCGCTCAACTACTTTGACCTGGAAGACCCCGGCAGCCTCGCCCGTCTCTCGCAGCCGGACATCGCCCTGCGTTCCCTCAAGGGTCTCGTAGTAGTCGATGAGATCCAGCGCCGACCCGACCTGTTTCCTCTCCTTCGCGTGCTTTCGGACCGCAAGCCTTTGCCGGCCCGCTTCCTCATCCTCGGCAGCGCGTCACCCGCTTTGCTTCGCCAGTCTTCCGAGACGCTGGCCGGCCGTCTGGAGACTGTCCTGCTGGAGGGCTTCCGGCTGGCCGACCTCGGGGCCGCGGCCCAGGGCCGGCACTGGTTGCGGGGCGGCTTCCCGCTGGCGTACACGGCCCGCAGCGAAACGGATTCGCTGTCCTGGCGGCGCCAGTTCATCCAGACATTCCTGGAACGGGACATTCCGCAACTGGGGCTCGCTATCCCCGCGGTCGCGCTGCGGCGCTTCTGGACCATGCTTGCTCATTACCACGGGCAGACCTGGAACGGCGCGGAACTGGCCCGCGCCCTCGCGGTCGGCGAATCCACCGTCCGGCGTTACGTCGACCTGCTGGCCGGTGTCTTCATGGTGCGACAGCTTTCACCGTGGTTCGAAAACCTGAGCAAGCGGCAAGTCAAGGCCCCCCGAATCTACGTCCGCGACAGCGGTCTGCTCCACGCGCTGCTCGGCATCGGCAGCCGGCGCGAACTGGAATCCCATCCAAAGGTCGGCGCCTCCTGGGAAGGTTACGCGGTCGAGGAAATCCTCAAGGCACTGCAGCCCGACGAGGCCTATTACTGGGCCACACATCAGGGCGCCGAACTCGACCTGCTGCTGTTCAAGCGGGGCCGCCGCATCGGCGTCGAGTGCAAGCGCATGGACGCGCCCCGGCTTACGCCCTCAATGCGCATCGCCCTGGCCGACCTGAAACTCGACGAACTCCTGGTCGTGTACCCCGGCGAGGAGTCCTATCCACTTGCCGACAACGTCCGGGTCGTGCCGCTGCCGCAACTCGTCAACGCGAAGTAGAACGGCAGCGAACGCTGCCTCTGACCGTCACTTATGTACCGCAACCCGCAATGGAACCGCTAGGAACGCCAAGGGGCAAAGGGGAAAGTGGAAATGGCGAAGGACGGAGGCGGAGAGTCAACCGCCAGGGAGGCCAAGGGGCAAGGGGAAAAGGAGAAATGGCGAAGTGCAAACGCGGACGCTGGGAGGGAATACGCTCGCAACCCGTAACCGCCGCCGAGTCGCCTCTCGCCTCTCGTATCGCGCCTCTCGTGTCCTCGATTGCCCAAGAGTCCAACAGCCCGGCCGCACGTCGCGCGGCGGGGCGTGTCAGTTCCAGGCGTTCAGGGACTACTTGTCGGGTCGAAGCAGGTTGACGTCGGACGCGATGTGTTGTTCAAGCAATTGCTGCGCTTCGGGTAGCACGGACCGTTGCAGGGGCGCGTTCACTCCGCGAACCCGCTCCAATAGCCGATTGCCGGTAATGGCCTTGTCTGCCGCCGCGCAATACTCCGCAATGGCCCGAGACCAGTACCCCGCCGGCAACGGCGGAAGATGTAAATCCTCCTGATTGGCGCGCCACAGCCTTTCCAGCTCAGCCGCCACCGGCGCAGCGTCACAGCCACCCTCGCGGTACGGACGCATCAACTGCCCGCGCGCGTCGGCGTAGCTCGCGAACTCCCCGAGCGCCAGGCCGAATTTCCTCAAAGACTTGGCCGAAACCGCGCCAAAGTCAGCGGACGCCCGCACCTGCAGAAACACCGACAGGCACTCTGTGACCGCGGCCTCGGCCGCGGACTGATTCACGACCACCTGCGTGCCGGCGGCAAGATCAGCCAAATCTCCCACGATGCCCCGGGCGCAGCCGGTGAGCGTGCTCTTGGCAACGTCGGCGACGATTACGTCAATGGGATTCATGAGTTTAGATGCGTACGCGAGGGCTGCAACCTGGCGTCACTGCCGGGCCGGATTCTGCTTGCACGCGGTCATTATGCAAGAGACTGGCGGGAAGTCAAGAAACGAGCGGCAGGCCGAAAGGCTCCGGAGTGTGCCGGCGCTCAAGCGCCGTGCGCGGTGAGCGAGGGATGACGGGAAGGAACCCGGAATGGAACCGCCAAGGACGCCAAGACCGCCAAGATTCCCGACTCCAAGCCTCTGCGTTCGGCCCCAACTCGTCACGCGGAACTCGCAACTCGTGACTCACCGCGCGCAACTCGCAACCCGCAACTCGTGACTCGCCTGTGTCCTTGTGACTAGGTGGTGAATTCCTGTCTTGGTTCTCGGGTCTCCCTCTCCACTTGACCCCAAAGCCGTGCTCGCCTAGAATCACCTCGGAGAACAGCATGACCAGACTCACCATTGTACGAAAGATCACCAGCGCCGAGCAGGAACTGCGCCGGATGGAAATCCGGTTGAAGCAGCAGGTGACGCGGGGCCGCAAGCGGCCGTTCACCGCCCTGCGCGGGCTATGGAAGAACTCCCAGGCCGTCACCGAAAAGGACATCAAGAAAGCGGAAATCCGCTGCTCAAACGACGCGTGATGGTCTGCGTCATTGATACCCACGCGCTTGTCTGGTATCTTACTGACGACAAGCGGCTCGGCAAACAAGCGGCCGAACTGCTGGACCGACCCGATACGCGAATTGTCGTGCCGGTCATCGTCCTGGCCGAATTGAAGTACCTGCACCGACGCAGCCGCATCTCGCTGTCATTCAGCGCCGTCCTGACCATCATTGGCGCGGACGAACGGTGCTCAGTGTATCCGGTGAATGAGGAAGTCGTGGACCTGCTGCCGCTTGACCTCGACATCCACGACGCCATCATCTGCGCCACCGCGCTGGTATGCAGGCGCGCCATCGGCGAAGATACGGTCGTACTCACGAAGGACCAGGCCATCACCGACTCGGGTCTTGTCTCGACGGTCTGGTAGCGTCCGCTCCCTTCACAGCCTCTACTACTTCCCACCGCGCCCGAGAGTCAGGCCTCGCTCGATACAGGAACCCGGAATGGAACCGCCAAGGAGGCCAAGGGGCAAGGGGAAAAGGGGAAATGGCGAAGTGCGACCGGGGACGCTGGGAGTACCCTCGCAACCCGTGACCGACGCCGAGTCGCCTCTCGTCTCTCGCTTCTCGCCTCGCGCCTCTCGCATCTCGCGTCTTGGCTTGCCCGAGAGTCAAACGACCCGGGCCGCGGGGTGCGGCCGCGGTCAGCCTGTCGACTTGGTCTTGCCGACTATGCGTTCGGCGATGACGAGGGACGCCTCGATCTCCTGACGGGTCAACTCTGAAGCAACCCGGAATCAGGCCTCGGCATACAACGTCTCGCCGGTGGCCAGGATTTCCGCAAGAAACTGGTCGCCGATGGCCGTGCGGGCCGCGACTTCGGCCGGGGTCACGACAATGGGCTCCAGCGGTATCAGACGGTGCGGGTCGGCCGCAATCCCCGCGACCTTCACCCGCCGGTCAATCGGTCGGTCCGGCGTCTCCTTGACAATCAGCAGGTCGATGTCGCTGTCCGGCCCTGGATTCCCATTGGCGTAGGATCCGAACAGCACAATCCGCTCCGGCCGGTACTCCCGCCGAATCTTGTCCACTATCTCACGGATAAGACGTCTGGTCGCTGCCGATGCTGTCATGCCCCATTCTAGCACGGTCCTGCACCGGGTCAACAGCCCCGCCCCCACGCAACCCGTAACTCGCGGTCCCCGCCGCGCCCGAGAGTCAAACCCCACCCGATACCCGAAACCCGGAATGGAACCGCCAAGTACGCCAAGAGCGCCAAGCGTAGGTCTTGAGGAGCCAAACTGGCACCTCAAGTTCCCAAGGCGGCAGCCACCCGGCCATAGAATCGGCTTCCAGCCAGAACCCGCAACACGGAACTCGCAACTCGTAACCGCCGCCGAGTCGCCTCTCGTCTCTCGCTTCTCGTATCGCGCCTCTCGTGTCCTCGATTGCCCGAGAGTCAAACAACCCAGGCCGCGCTCAGCGCGCGGAGCCTGTCAGCCGTTCGCTCGTATGAAGTTGGTGGCTACGGGTTCTTCTCGCTCGGGGAACGGGACACCGGCCTTGATCCCGGCCTGCTTGCACTTCAGGAACCAGGCCATGTTCCTTCCCAACACTCGCATGACCTGCAGCCCCTCCAGGTCCCTCTTCACCTCTTCCGGCTTGGAGCCGTGAACCATGTTCCAGTAGCGGGACGAGATGACGGACATCTGTGATATGGTGAAGTACTTGTTCAGCTGATCGAGTGTCGCGGTCGTTCCCGCCCTCCGAGCGGAAGCAACGGCGGCGGCCGGTTTCAGGTAGAAGATCCGGCCTGGGGAACGGAGGCCGGAGAAGAAGGCGCGGTCCATGAACGACGTAATGGCGCCTCCGGCGGCCGCAAAGTGCACGGGTGAGCCGAACACGAACCCGTCCGCCTTTCCCGCAATATCGAGAAACTCATTCACTCGGTCGGGGATCTTGCAGCGTCCGGTCTCCCGGCAGCTCCCGCAGGCAGTGCAACCGGACAGCGGCTCGGCTCCGATGTGGAATACCTCGGTTTCAATCCCCTCTGAATTCAACGTCCGGGCTACCTCCTCCAGGGCAGCATATGTGCACCCCTTGGCGTGGGGACTTCCATTCACCAGCAATACTCTCATTCTCTGCTCCTGCTCGTGTTCCATACCTGCAGAACCATGTTTGCTCGTCTTCACTGACCTGCGCTGCAAACTCTTCTCCTCCATAGCTTTCTCCTTCGCGGCCTAAGAGCGCGGGGGTCCTCCGACCGACGATTGTCACCATCGGAACGTTCACCGCCTCAGACACTATCCCGCCATGTCCAAGAGTCAAACCCCGCAGGCCGCAACCGACGCCGGCCCTCAGGCGATAAGCCGGTCGTACTCCGCGTGAGTGCCGACCCAGAACCAGACAAGCCCGTCTGCCGCTTCAACGGCCACCGCGCGATAGCGCAGCCCGACGCGGACCGACCAGTGGCGGCCGACCTTCTTGAGATGCAGCGATGGGTGATTGGGGTCGGCCTTCAGCAACTCAAACGACCGGTCAGCCAGGTTCCGGACAGATTCAGGCAGGGAGTTGTAGCAGCGCCAGTAGTCCGGCGCGGCGTGGTGGGTCAAAGCCTGGTTGACTCGCCGGCGGCGTGTGCGCGCAGGGCGCGCTCGGCGTGCTCATCGAGTCTGCCGGCCCGGGCATCGGCCTCAAACTGACGGTCCCATGCCTGCGCGTCGAACTCAGTGAACCAACGGCGGAGAACGGTGAGTTCATCGCCGGTGAGTTCCTGAATGTCGTGCTCGATTAACTCGACTTTGCTCATAACTTCGAATCAAGAATAATGGGTAGACCGGCGGGTGTCAACACCTGTCACAGCACGCCGGATGTGTCTGATTCTCGCTTGGCGCCCCGTCCGCCTTCCTCATACCTTCATCCCTCATCCTTCATCCTTTCCCGGTGCGCTGGGCAGGCAGGGCTTCGCATTGTGTCGCCGTTTCTCTTTGGGCTACTTTCGAGGAAGCTGGTTCGCTGTTGCTACCACATCATAGTCAACGCACAGCGCGTGCTTGAAGTGCGCCTCTCCACACCTTACTTTGCGCACTTCCTCTTGCCTGGCATTCGCGGGCCAACCGGGGTCCTTGGTCTCGCGCACTAGATACAGTCGTGGATCGGCTGTAGGCTCTCCTGTCGAATCACGGGGCTCCCAGACTATGGCCCAGTCCGGGTTGTACTCGCCAACCGGCGTCTGGACCTTGAACCACTTTGGCAGCTTCACATAGAGCTTGACTTGGTCCATCCCGTCGAGGTCTTCTGCGAACCGGCGCTCGACGTCCGACTCGAAGATAACCCGGTCATAAAGGCAGGACTCCCCGGCTGGGACCGTGTTGTCTTCCCAAGCTGCGACCTCCGCGTTATCGTAGAACAGCTTCATGTCGTACCATGTGCCATCCTTCAGGTACTTGATGCCGTCCACCAGCATGTCGGCCAGCTTCGCCATAATGATGCGCACTGCCACGGTGGCGAACTCGTGCGGATTGTCTACCGCCGCCTGTTTCTGTCTCGTTCGCCGTAGGATAGCTAGCAGCGTCCCTCGCGTCAGCCTGACTGGCGGTGTCATGCCCTCCAGTAGCTCCGACATCTTGGCAACGAGGTTGGGCAGCGGATACCGACCGGACAAATCAACAAGGGTCTGCGCCCCGCTCGTCACTAGCGAACGGAACTCGTCACCCTCCCCGACCTTCTTGGCTGTCAGTTCCACTTTGGTGATGGCAATCCGCGGCCTGCGAATCACTGCTAGGTCCAGCTCCGCCACGACCTCGGAAATCAGCAGTTCCGTGTCAATGCCAACGCTGTACCGGGTCTTGTGCTTGATCTGCTCCCAAAGCGCCTTGAACTCCGGCTTCAGTATGTGCGCCTTGCGCAGCTTGGCCACGGTCCGACTCCGGGCGTTCGGCGGCTTTGGCGGGAGGCCGTCCTTGCCATACTCCTCTTCAGTCTCGCGCTGCAAGCTCGCCACGTACCTCTCGTAGCTTTCGTTCGCCACGACCGTCAGTACGTTCACGTCCTCATCCCGCACGCGCTCGCCCAGTTGATTCACGGCCAGTCGCACGCCCCGGCCGACCTCCTGCCGTTTCTTAATCTCCGACGCGGTCTGGTTGAGCGTGCATATCTGGAACACGTTCGGGTTGTCCCAACCCTCGCGCAAGGCCGAGTGCGAGAAGATGAAGCTGACCTGTTTGCGCCGCCTGGCTTCCTCGCTGTCCTCGGGTAACGGGAACGACAGGAGCGACTCCTTGTCCTTCATTATCAGGTCGTAGGTCTCCTCGTCCGCCTTAGACCTGCCCGAAGTCGAGTCCTGCAGTTCGACCTCGCCGCCCCGATGCCGGCGCTGGGCGAAGTACGCGGCCTGCACGTCCTCGACCTTCGTGTCGCGCCAGTCCGAATGCTCAGCCTTGAGCCGCTCGAACGTCTGGTTGAACAGCCGGCGGATGACGCCATCCGCGCTCTGGTAGTTGTCCACGCGGTCAATGAAGAAGAGCGAAAGCACTTTGATGCCCTTATCCCGGAGCCGGCGCTGCTTCCGGAAGTGCTCCTTGACCGTATCCTCGATCTGGGCCGCGAAGATGGCCTCGCGGTCGGCGCCCTGCGATTCACCCGGCTTCAACTCAATGCCATTCCCGAACCGGACATACCGGCTCGTTATCTCGTCAACCGTGAACCCGGCATAGTCATCCCGGCCGGTCAGCTCCTTCAGGTTATCGTCCGGCCGGACGGTAATGACCTTCTCCTTGACCGACTTGTCCGCCATCAGCTTCTGCACTGCGACGCGGGCCGATAGCCTGGTCTTCTCGGTGCGGATGCCCTCAAGCCGCAGATAGGACAGATTGGCGTCGTCTATCTGCTCGACGCCCGCCACCTCGATTCGCTTCACCAGCCCCTGCCGGTACGCCTCGAAAGGCGTCAGGCGGTGAACGAGGTTGTACGGATTCCGGTGCGTCGCGCTGTAGCGCAGGGCGAAAAGCGGGTCCAGGGCAGCCAGCGAGCGCACACTCAACTCGCTCTCCATGTTCTGCGGCTCATCGAGAATTAGAATCGGCCTTGCCGCCTGAATCATGTGCAGCGGCACTTCGCCGCTCAACTGGTCCCGGCTCTGCCGGATTACGTTCGAGGCCTTGTTGAATGAGTCTATCGTCATCACCATGAACTCGACCGAGTCCGACACTGCGAACTGCCGCACCTGTGCCAGACTGGCCGAGTCATAGACGCAGAAGCGGTACGGCACGTTCTGATACAGGTCGCGCAGATGCGTTCGTGTCACCTCGAACGTCTTGAGCACGCCCTCGCGGATGGCCACCGACGGCACGACAACGACGAACTTCCTCATTCCGTATCGGTGGTACAACTCCAACGCCGTGCGGATGTACACGTAGGTCTTGCCCGTGCCGGTCTCCATCTCAACCGAGAAGTTGCCGAACCGAGCCTGCTTCGGCCCGGACACGGCGTCGATCGGTTCCTCAATCAATTCAAGCCGCTCGTCCGGCTTCAGCCCGTTCGCGACCTGCACCTTCTGCAGGTTGGCGAGCACAGCGGCCTCGTCCAACTCCAACCGGTTCGGCACAGCGGGGAACGATGCGCCCAACTCGAACGACAGGTCCTTCTCCACGCGCATCTGACCCTCGAACAGGTCAACGACCGCGGCTATCGCTTGAAGCTGGTATTCTTGGTGGGCGTCAAAGCGAAAGAGCATCACGAGCCTCTCAGCACCTCTTCGGTGATTCGTTGGCTATTAGGTTATGACCTAATCCCAGAGCTAATTCCGACCTAATCCACCCTTCGGTTCGGATACGACCTAACCACTGTATTTCCAATTGAATGCGGGGCATTACCCTTGGTCAGCAGTCGGGTGATTAGCGCCGGAATTAGCGCGATCGCAGGCAGTCAATGCAACGTGTTGCATTCTAATGCACCGCCGTGCGTTTATCGCCAGCCCAGCGCTCTCCTCGGCAAGCTGCTGCGTGCCCAACTGTCTCACTGCCGGCAAGTTACCTGTCTTGTTCCACTCTGTCTGCACTCCGTGGCTCATAGTGACCATGATAACCATTACTGTGACCATTGCCGGCTTTCTACTGAAGTATCCATCCGCTACCTCGGTCCCGTCCGCTCAGTCCGGACTGGGTTCCGGAATTGCATCCGGATTGCATCATGCGTGCCCGCGTTGGCGGATTGGCTAGGCATCGTAACATCTCAAAACCACTGGACTTACCAGATGGTGACCGGGTCGCCAAACACACAATCATTGCTGTCCGGATTGCTGCTCGATTGCATCTGGGTCCGGACCGATGAACCACCGTCCGGACTTGGTCTTGCCTCGGCAATGAACGCGGTTCTCGGCCCTCAATTCGCGGAGCAACGTCTGCAACTGGGCACGTGACAGACCCGGGTCGTTTAATGCGTCGAGCACTAACCCACTGAGTGCTGAGCGGCCCAACCTCAACGCCGCCTTAGTAGGTCTGGGAAGCAGCAGGTGCTGGTTTGGACTTCCACAGCCGTACCGTGAACTGCTCATCTTCCTCGACAAGGTCAGGTGCGGTGCCGTTGTGTTCGAGCATGCATTTGATAATCTTGCGCGGAACGCCCATTCCCATGTGTTCGAGGTAGTTGTAGTCGCGCATCACGTCCTTGATGAGTTGGTTGCGGGCAGCACGGCAGCCTATTCTCATGCGCTCAGGCGTAATGCCGTTGGGTAGCCTGCCCGGCGACACTACCTCAAGTCGGTCGGTATACATCGAGAGTTCAATGTCGGTGGCCGACAACAGGTAGTCTCGGTGTACGAGCGCATTGACCACTGCTTCGCGTATGGCCTCGTCAGGGTACTCGCGCCGCTCGACTCGCCTAGCCCCGTCCTCAAGAGAAGCAGTCGTCACGGTGTTTCGCCGCACGAACTCTATGGCCTGCTCAACCAGTCCGTTTTCCACAAGCCCGGCCTCTCCGAAGAGCGGAGTCAGTGGTCCACGAAGAGACGCCCGTTCCTGCGTAGCATAGCCCTTTTCGGTGCCAGCGTACGCAGCGGCACTGATACCACCCTGGGGCAGAAAGCGATTCGGGTGCAGGCCGAACAGCAACAGACCGGCTACCGTGGCCGGTGTCGCCTCGGCTTCTCGCGAGAGGAACTCGGTATTGACGAGAAGTTGCGTCCAACTTGCTTCGTCGGTCGCCGTCGGGGCCGGTTGCTGCCGGACCCGACCGAAGTAGTCGGCCAGTCGCCGAATGTCCAAGTCGGCCAAGCTCGAACCCGGAACGGGGCGCAGTTCAAGTCGGAATGCCCCGCGCTGCTGGAACAGCCGTGCCAATTCCTCCACGCTTGCCTCGCGACTCTGGCTTCCGACGCGTATGTAGTATGTGCGATGATTGTTGTGCCAAACATGGTGTACGTCAAGACCCCGGACAACCTGCACGACAGCGACGTTCTTGCCTGGCTCGACATCGCGAAGCAACTCGTAGTAGGGAATGATCTCGGGGCGGATCTTATCGCGGCATGTGGTCATTACCCATTCCTCAAGGTTGGCCCGAGAGATTCCCGCGACCGTGCCGTCGTCGTCGACGCCCATCAGGACCCGCCCACCCTCCAAGTTCGCAAACGCCACCAGTTCCTGTGCGAGGGAGCGATTATCGGTGACATCCCGCTTGAACTCTACGCCCGAGTTCTCGCCGTTCCTGAGTACCTCAAGCAGCTCGGTTTTCGTCATTGCCGGATCTCCTAGAACCCGTACTTCGCGCGTCTCATCTCGAACGCTTCCTGGCCGCCTTCGAGCACCTCCTCGACCAACGCCCGGACGGTGGGAGAGTCGATGGATCCCATGTGCTCGACGGGCATCCTTGCCCGGACTTCCTGGCCGGCCTCGGCAGCAGCCGTGAGCCCAACGATGAGCTCGGCATCGCCCAACACCGGGATGTTAGCATTATGCGTTGCGAATACGAACTGCCGCCGCCGTTTCTCTTCACGCATCTTAGGCACGACGCCGTCCGTGATGAACCTGTTGTCGAGGTCGTCTTCCGGCTGGTCCACGATCAGGGGTGCGTCGGATTCCAGCAGCAACAAGAGCAGGACCGCTGTTGCTTTCTGCCCCGTAGAAAGCTCGTCCAACCTCTTCCATGCTGGAGTCTCGCCCTCTGGACTCACGTTGAGCTTCACGATCGTTGGATGTGGCAACTCCAGTTCCTCCACCTCCATAAAAACGTCCGGCGCGGCTTGTGCGATGCGTTCTGCTGCACCTTGCGGCAAACCGAAGTTATCCCGCAACGAACCCGCGCCCCTTCGGCAATCATCGGCGAAGGCCTGCAGCGAGAAGTCAGCCTTCCCCCGGAGGGCATCAATAGCCTTGGCAAGCTGTCCGCCAACGCGATTCCGAAGCACATCGTACAGAGGTTCGCGGTTACCTTCAAAGACTACCTTCGCTGACACGCGGTCTGCGAGCTTGCCCGTCACGCTCCTCGCAGCTCGCTCCAGTCGCTGATATTCGTCGCGTTTGATCTCCTGCCATTCGACAAGGAGACTCCGCCGCTGACCTTCGAGTTCCTTCCGTCTGCCGACCAACACCGCCTCGCGCTCCTTCAGTGGGCGGAGTTCCTCTATCTGACGGCGGAGCCGAATGAACTCCTCACCGTCCACCTTGTCCCTCTGCAGTTCACGGAGTTTCTCCTCATAGGCGGCTTGGACTTCCTTCCGCCTGGCCTCCCAATCCTGCCTTACGGCGGAAAGGTCCTTCTCGGCCGTCCTGATCGCCTCTGCCAATCGGTCAACCTCTGCCGCCAAAGCTAGGTTCAGTGCGTCGAGCACCTCGTCGGCCTTGGCGATGGTCTCTCGGCCAGGTAGGTCGCTCAGCGCCCGGGCTGAAAGGAACGCGCGGTCAATCGGCAGAGCTCGACGCAACTGCTCGAGTAGCTCCTTAAACGGCGCAACACGCTCGCCCGCCGTCTTGAGCACGCGCTCTTCCCTCACAAGCAGGCTCTGTTCCTTGAGTTTCTCCTCTAGCCCCGCTTCCTGGAAACGTTTCAGCATCTCCTCAAGTGCGGGCAAAGACTCTAGGCGCTCCCGGGCAAGCTTCTGTTCCTTCATCACATCGAGAATGCTGGCTCGCGACTTCTCCAGTCCCCTCTTCACGTCCAGCTTGCGGCGGGCCAGATTCGAATCTCCCTCTACGAACCGCTCAAGAAGTCGCGTGATCTTCTCGGGAAGCTTCGTGAGCTCCGATATCTCGTGCTGACCGTAGACCTCAAGCCCGGGGATTACGTCCTTCGGCAGCAACGACAACACTGTGCCGTTCTCGTCTTTCACGATGGGCGGATTTGGTCTGGTACGTTCTATCAAGTACTCTCGTGAAGCTGGACTGTGCGAACGGACGAGGAGCGAGATCTTGGTACCTGAACCCACGACGTTCTGCATGATGCCGTCATGAGCTCGTTTTGCATCCTCGCCCACCGGGTCGAGTCCGAGCACGTATCTCAGGCTTTCTATTACAGTAGACTTGCCGGCGCCACGGCCACCCACGAGGACGTTCAAGTTCTCGTTGAAGTGGATCGCCGCGCCGCTCAAGAAACCCTCGGTCTGCCACGTTACGCCAGCCAGCTCCGCGTGTTTGTCCGGCACCGGGGCGCTGGAAAGCCGGATGCGCGACTCTGGGTCGAGGAAAGCCTGACGAAGCCCATCGACCGAGACGTTCGACATCTTGATCCAGCACCAGGAGCCGCCCTTCGCCAGGTCATCCGGGCTACTCACATCCTGCGCGTTCAGAACGGCAACCGGCCGTTCGCGCTTGTAGTCCGGGTTCTTGTTCTCGACAATCTGCCGCGCATCTTGAGACAGACCGCTGACTGCCCCTGGAAGTGAGCAAGCGGAGAGATGTTCGGACCGCCATGCGTTGACTCGTGGTTGTCCCTTCAGGTGACCCAACAGCCCGCCACCAGCCGCTACGTGGGCAGCGATGCAGACAGCACCCCAGTTGCGGGCCTTCTCAAGCAGTTCGACTGTGTCGTCGTGGCCGACCGGCGATTCCTCGATATCAGAGTGGATCCCGCAATCGCCAATCCGCCTCTCTAGCGTCTGTGCATCCGCGTTGGGGTCGAACAGACAGAGAATGTGGACGCCGTCTTTGGTGACCGCCTCAAACCCAGGAAACACATGAATGGCGGCATCCCTCGCAGCCTGTGCAAGTCGTGCTCCAGAGGCCACGCGGTAGTGGTCGGTAATGGCAATGACCTCAATCCCGTGATCGTTGCAGGCCTTGACGATGGCCGAATTGTAGCTCGCTTCATCCTTGAACGCAGTTTGCTTCTTGGTGCGTACGAGATACTCGTACGGATTCACCTGGAGCGCACAGCGGTAGAACCGAGCACCATTCGGCAGCTTCATCAGCGCCTCTTTAATCGGGTTCATGGTTGCCATTATACAGCCATTCTATATTGTCCTCAACCTGCACTGGAGGGCGAGGTTGGCTGCGGTTTCGTCGTCGAGGGCAACATCGCGGCAGACGAAGAGCATGTCACGGGTCAGGTTCAGGAACTTCACGTCCTCCAGCCGCACCTTGTCGTCAAGACAGATGTAGAACGACTGCTCCTTGTCCGAGTCTGTCACCTTGAACACGTTCGGCCCCTTACCGTTCTTCTGCTTTCGTTTCGTGTCCTTGGCCACACCATCCAATCTGTGTTCATCCGTGTTCATCTGTGGTTGCGCCTCTTCGACCCGGCAGTTCAGCCCGAACCCGGCCTCTTTCAGCGCGACCTCGGCAATCACATCCTCCGGCTTCCAGCCCTCAACCAGCGGGTCGAGGAACATCTCCATCGTCTTGGCGTACTTCTCCGGGTCCTTCTCATCCGTGCCCTTCCACGGCTTCATGTTGCTCTCAGCCAGCTTGTACACCCGGAACCCAAAGTCCTGCGGCGCATCCATCGCCAGCTTCCCTCGCTGCTCCTTCTTCATCTTCGCAATCACCCTGCGAATCCGCTCCTTGCCGATGTCGGCAATGGTCTTGAGCTGCTTCTCCGGAGTAGGCAAAGGCTCTGGCAGTTGGGCGCAGACGTACCGCCTGTTTCCGCCGTCCTCGGCGTTCTGCTTCATCACGGCGTGGCCGAGTGGGGCACTGCCCGAGAAGAAATCCACAATGATGTCGTACTCCGTCGGGCTAGTCGTCAGTTTGAGCATCCGCTGCAGCAGTCGTGTGGGCTTCACCGTGTCGAGGACGTTATCCGTATCCTCGAACTTCACAAACTCCAGGAGTTCCTTCTTGGCTTCCTGCGTGTGCCCGACCTCGTCGTGGGTCCAGAGTGTCTGCGGCACGATGCCCTGCTTGACCTCTGACAGGAATCGCTTGAGACGAGGCATGTTGTCTCCATCGGCGCCCCACCAGATGCGTCCGTCTTTGTCCAGCTCGCGGAACCTCTCGTACGTATGACGCCAGTAGGTCCCAACGCCGGGTCCGAATTTCTTGCCGGTTGGCCCCGTGACTTCGTACTTACCGCGGCTGTAGTAATTCCGTGCGGTCAGGTCGCTGGACGACCACACACCTCGCGGGTCGTTGTCCGGGTTGGAGAACCGCGCGTCGGCCTCGGCAGTCCGTGGCATAAGGAACGGTTGCCAAGCCTGCTTGTCCCGGGCATATATGACGATGTAGTCGTGGTCTTCCGATAGGTACTTGGCTGTGTTCTTGGGCGAGAATATCTTCTGCCATATGACCGTGGCCACGAAGTTCTCTTCGCCGAAGACCTCGTTCATGGCCGCGCGAAGGTTGTACACCTCGTTGTCGTCTATGCTGACGAAGATGACGCCGTCGTCACGAAGAAGCTGGCGGGCGACGAAGAGGCGTGGGTACATCATGGAGAGCCAAACCGAGTGATAGCGGCCGCTGGTTTCCGGGTTGCTGGTGAGGACGTTGCCTTCGGAGTCTTTCTGGCCGGTCAGGCGCAGGTACGTGTCGAGCGGGTCCGCGTAGTTGTCCGGATAGATGAAGTCCTTACCGGTGTTGTACGGCGGGTCAATGTATATCATCTTCACCCGGCCATAGTAGGCTTTGTAGAGCAGCTTCAGGACCTCAAGGTTCTCGCCCTCGATGAAGACGTTACTGGTCGTGTCCCAGTCAATGGACTCGTCCTGGCATGGCAGTAGCGTGGCGCGGCTGGGAACTTGGAGCAGCTTGATGCAGTCGCGCTTCCCGGCCCACGTGAACGAATACCGCTCCGGCCCGGCGTCAACCTCATCGCCCAGCGTCTGCCGTAGCTTGTCGAAGTCAACCTTGCCCTCGCTGACCGCCTCTGGAAATAGCTCCTTCAGCTTCTCAATCTGCTCCGGCACAATCGCCAACGACTCCCGTTCGACCTTCTCCAGCCGTGGCCGCTTCCCGCTCACAGTTTCTGCTCCCGCCCATAAGTCATGGGCATCACTCTTCGAGTCGCACTGACCCAGCAAATCACGCGGAAGTTATAGCCGGTAACGGGGGCGGAGTCAAGCAGACGCGCGAGCGGTTTCGGATTTCGGCGGTCGCGAGACGCGTGGAAAACAGGCTATGACAGATTCTAAGACGGAATCTCTGTTGGAGTCTAAGACGGAGTATCTGATGGAGTCTTTGTTGGAGTTTCTCGCGGAGTTTCTGTCGGAGCCTCTGTTGGATTCTCTCTTGGAGTCTCTGTTGGAGTATCTTTTGGAGTTTCTCGCGGAGTCTTTCTTGGAGTCTCTCTTGGAGCTTCTGTTGGAGTCTCAGTTGGATTCTCTCTTCGAGTTTCTCTTGGAGTGTTTCTGGGAGTTTCTGTCGGAGTATCTCTTGGAGTATCTGTTGGAATTGGTTTTGGAGTCGCTTTTGGAGCCACTCCCCCTGTCGGGGGGGAGGGGGGGGCAAAAGGGAATTGAAGATTCTAGATTTTGGATTGTAGGTTGTGGAGATTCGGATACTTAGCGAGGCGCGGAGCGAGGAAGCCCGACACCCGCGCCGAAACCCCAAGTCCCAAATCCCAATTCCCATTCAAGCCCGAAGCTCCAATGACGAAGTTCCAACAAGACCGACTCGAAGCTGAGGGTGCATCATTTTGGGGCCAAAAGGCAGATTGCTTCTTGATGGCGAAAAAAAGGAGTAATCATGCAGGTGTCGTGTGCCACTGAAAATTGACCCCCCTGTGCCATCCAAAACTGACCCCCCTGGTAGACTATTTCTTGTGCCGTCCGGACCGTTGGGCGGCGCAGGAGGAAAGGTTGATTTCAGTGCAAGCTC
>Ga0265595_1000452_pt1 | contig 37280 bp, 33 predicted proteins | sample saktaG_15_FD_190148 | JGI IMG/M metagenome (GOLD analysis project Ga0265595, IMG submission 190148) | Saline water microbial communities from Sakinaw Lake, British Columbia, Canada - sak_2013_06_06_50m | ecosystem: Environmental > Aquatic > Non-marine Saline and Alkaline > Saline ...
CCGTTGAGAGGCCGAGGGCCGTCGAGGTCGAAGTAGCATCGCTGGGGGCGCGCATAAGCACGCGTGCGCCCCCAGCGATTTTTGTTGTAGAATTATCCACAGCTGAAATTTTAATAATTGGCTTGCAATCTAAAAAGGGGTATAATAAATAAAAACATAAAAATCTAAAAACTTTAAAATATAAAATTAGGTTGTTTCGCTTTTTAGTTTTTTAATTTTTTAGGTTTTTAAAAATCATGGTAGAACCACAATTATTAGATTATATAAAAAAAGCTAAAGCAGCCGAGCAGTCTGACGAGCAAACGCGCGCGTTGCTTTATAAAAACGGTTGGACAGAAGCAGAGGTAAGCGAAGCTTTCGCGTCCTTAAGCCAGCCGCAAGCGGGCGTGCAAGCGCAACCTCAGTCAGCGCAGATGGTGCAGCAACAGCCGCAGCCCCAAGCGCAGCCAAGCCAACAATACCCCAAGGGTACCCCGCAACAATCCCAGGCACAACAACAGCTGCGCCAGCCTCAGGTTTCTGGCAGGCCGGATGTTAGGGTTGAACCACAGCAAACTCCAAACCAACCGCAAGCGCAGCAAGTTCAGGCACAACCTCGGCCTCAGCCGCAAGCGCAAGTGCAATCAAGGCCTCAACCTCAGGCGCAAGAAGCCGGCGTGCAGGCAGGTATGGCATACGCTAAGAAATCGCATTTGGGTGCCAAGCTTTTGTTGGTTCTGATTATTTTGATTGTTTTAGCCGGAGTTGCATATTTCCCGCTAAGCCAGATGGGGCTATTTGATGGTTTATTCAAAATACAGGTCAAAAACAATGAGAACCAAAATACCAACACTAGTGTTGGTAATGTTGTGCAGCCAAACTTTGCCCAATATACTTTGCAAAGCACAAAATTTACTCCCTCGTTGCCAAATTACACGGTTGCCTTAGACGAATTAGGCAACCTTAAAAATTTTGAAACAGCGCAGGGTTCTGATTTTTCGCAAGCGCAAACAAGTGCTTTGACTCAGGATAATTTTTTCATAACGCAAAACAATGATAATTTTTACAATACAAATACAGATTACGCTGGCAGGAATGACGATTGGACGGCCCTATACAAAACAATAGGCGGGTCTTATGCTGATTATGAACGCCAGCCTGAAAACTCGGTTTTTGTGACATCTGACTTTGTTTTGCACGTTTATCATAAATTAATCGACGAGGAATTTTCTTACATTGAAGAAGCAAGTCTTTATCCGGCGTTAGATAGCTTGAGCAAATCAATGCTAAGCTCATCAGCCCAAAAATATTCCCAAGCGCAAGATCAGCTTCAAAAAGACAGCTACGAAAGATTATCTGCTTATTTTTTGGTGGCGTCAGCAATTCTTGATAATGCTTCTGCAGATTATCAGACATTTAAGACCCAGAACTATATAAGCGATACGCAATCTGATACAAAATCAGCTGTTTTAGCTTTGGCGGATTTTTTGGCAGCTTCCAATAATATTTCAGACAACGCTAAAAATATTGCTAAAGCGGAAATTAATTTGATTTTTGAAGCAAACAATATGGCGCCCTCTCCGTTAATGGGAGCATCACAGAATAATATGTTAGAGGATTATACCCAGTTTGGCCCTAGAAGCCACTATGCAAAAAATGTCATCTTACGAGATTACTTTAGGGTAATGATGTTTTATGGCAGGATGAATTTTGTGTTAAAGTCTCCAGAACTTACTCGTGACGCAGCAAATATTACAATGCTTTTGACCCCCGACTTGTTAAAGCAGTGGGAGTCAATTTATCAGCCAACAACATTTTTTGTGGGCAAGGCAGACGATTTAACTCCTTATGAGTACAGCGACGCTTCAAAAAAGATCGGATTTACAGCGGATGACGAAAGCGACACAGCAATCACTAAACTCCAAAATGAACTTTTGAACTACAGGAATCCGCAGATAATGTCTTCCGTGGTAGTTGATTTATCTGTGCCCGATATGACAAAGGAAGATCTGCAAAACACAACAAAAGGATTTCGCTTTATGGGGCAAAGGTTTACCCCCGATGCTTTTGTGTTTTCAACATTAACCCAAGGAGATGAGGCGCCGGATGTAAAAACCGGACAAAGCCTGCCAAGCATGCCAACAGCTTTAATGGTTTCCACTTTGATGGGCAGCCAGGAATCTGCAAATCTTCTTAATGTTTGGATAGCAAACAATGCGCCAAATTCTGACAAAGTAATTGCTGACAGAATGCAGACTCTGCAAGATTATTTTGACCAGACAACTCAACAACAGTGGACGCAAAATATTTACTGGTCGTGGCTGTACACAATAAAATCTCTGTTCGGCAATGTTAATATTTCTGGTTACCCAATGTTTATGAAATCAGAAGACTGGAGCAAGAAAACCCTGCAATCATTCTTGGGTTCTTGGACAGAACTAAAGCATGACACATTACTTTACGCAAAACAGAGTTATGCTGAAATGGGTGCTGGAGGGCCCGGAGAAACTCCGCCGGCAAATCCTGTTCCAAAAGGATATGTTGAACCAAATGTAGCGCTTTTTGACAGATTAATCTCTTTGGTAAACTTAACCAACGACGGTTTGAAACAATTTGGTATTTTGCCTGCAAACCTGGAAGCAAGAAACAACACATTTAAAGAAGCCTTACAGTTTTACAGAACTACAGCTGTTGCCGAACTTCAAAACCAAAAAATATCAGATGAAAATTTTGACAAACTAAGGTTGAGCGCCGGACAGCTGGACGGAATCCTGCAAGCCCCAGATTCTGGGCTTTCGCTTGAAAGCAATGCAAGGTCGGCTATAATAGCCGACGTGCACACAGATGCTGCAAGCGGTCAGATACTCTACGAGGCAGACGGCATTCCAAATTATGTTTATGTGGCAGTAAAAGACGCCAACGGTACGCGTTTGACCAAGGGGCTTGTGTATTCTTATTATGAATTCCCAGAGCCGCTTGCAAAGCGATTAACCGATCAGGATTGGCAGAGAATAAACTACTCTACAAGCAAAAAAAATCTTGTAATGCCATGGTGGAACGTAGACCTCGTAAAGTAAAGTATGCTTAAGAGAAATACGATTATAGTTGTATTAGCAACAGCCGCTGTAGTAACAGCGGCTGTTTGTTCTTATTCTTTTTTTACGCCAGAAAATCATTCCCAAGAAAATAGCAACCAAACTTATCTTGCCAGCATTTATAACAACAAAGAGGCCTACCAAGATATTTTTTCCAACTTACAGCCAGCTGAAGAAACAAGCGCAAAAGCCGGAGTAATTTCGCATCATTTTTTAGCAGAACAGCTTATCGCAGATTTTTACAACCAAGTAGCCAATGATAAAATCTCAACTGTCATTTTGCTCTCTCCAAACCACTATAATGTTTTTCTGCCTTCGGGCACCGTTGCATATTCAAGTTATCTTACGTGGCAAACGCCGCTTGGAAACATTGGAGTTAATAAAGAAATTTTAGATTCACTTGTTAAAAATAACGGGGTGCAAATCAACGATTCGGCAATGGGACTTGAACACGGCATTTATATAGAGGTGCCATTTATTAAAAAGTTTTTCCCAAACGCAGAAATTGTGCCCTTGGTTTTAAAAAATAATGCGTCAGAAGAGGATTTTATCCAGCTGGGAGAAAAATTAAAAAATATTTCAGGCGAAAATTCAATTTTAATTGTAAGCTCTGACTTTTCACACGAGGCTTCATTTTCTGAAGCTAAAATTAACGACCTTGAAAGCATTGCAGATTTAAAAAATATAGAAAACAGCAGTTTTGAAAGTACTACAAACGATTGCAAGCAATGCTTAATTGCAATGTCGGCTTTTTTGAACGATGGTAAAGATTACAGGTTCAATTTAATAGACAATAAAAATTCTTTTGATATTTCAGGCGAAGATAGCGATTCTGTAACAAGTTATGTTTCTGGATTTTACGCGCCTTACGATTTTGTTCAAGTTTTATTTGTGGGAGATTTGATGTTTGATAGGGGAATAAGGCATTATGCTGAGCTTGGGGGTGGCAATGAATTTATTTTTGATAAAATATCTAAAGAATTGTTGAACAATGATTTGGTTGTTGCAAACCTCGAAGGCCCCATTACAGATAATAAATCTGTAAGCTTGGGTACAGCTATGGGGAGCGCCGACAATTATTTTTTTACTTTTGACCCAAGCGTAGCCAAAACTCTTTTTCAAGAAAATATCGGGGTGGTTGATTTGGGTAATAACCATATTTTAAATTTTGGATATGCCGGCCTCGAGCAGACGAAAAATTATTTAGACAAAGCCGGAGTCAGTTATTTGGGAGTTCCCAATGGGCAAAGGTCTGTTATAAAAGATGTTGGCGGAATTACGATGGCTTTTGTGGGCTACAACGAATTTTTAAGCAGTGATTTGCCGGCAGAGCAGAAAGCAGTAGTAGATGAAATTAAAAGGATAAAAGATGGCGCTGATATTGTGGTGGTTTTTTGCCATTGGGGCGTTGAATACGCGCCACAACCCACAGAAGCTCAAAAAGAATTGGCGCATCAGTTTGTTGACGCGGGAGCAGATTTGGTTATCGGCTCGCATCCGCACGTAATTCAGCTATCAGAAGAATATAACGGTAAAATGATTTATTACTCTTTGGGAAACTTTATTTTCGACCAGTATTTTAATGAGAACGTGAGAAACGGATTGGGTGTGGTTGTAAAAATAAACAAAACAACCAAGCAGTTGCAGTTTAATGATGTTCATTTCTACCTTGACAGCAACGGCCAGACCCTCCTTCGCTAAAGCTTCTGACGGGCGAGGCAATTGAAAAAACCGAATAAAAATGTTATTATTTTAAATATTGCGGGATCGTCTAGTGGTAGGACAGCAGATTTTGGATCTGTTTACCTAGGTTCGAATCCTAGTCCCGCAGCAGACAAAGTTTTTATCCCCGAAGCGGGATAAAAACTTGGCTTGTTGTGTGGGCTGTGGCGAGAACCTAATCCCCGAATTGCGAGTTCCGCGAAGCGGAACGAGGCAATGCCTTCGGGCAACTCTTCGAATCCAAGTCCCGCAGCACGGGTCAGCACAGTTTCGAGGTAGACCGAGACGGGACGACTGAAAGCAGAGTATAAAAATTTATAAAGAAATGAGGAAAAGAATAATTGAAACTACATTAGCAAAACCGGCGCAATTAAAGCACTACCATCCGATTGGATCCGCTGTCCGACTTATCGATCTGTGGGTGGAAAAAAGTGGCAGAACAACTTGGTTTGGCGCGCCAGATGTTGGGAATATGTATCTCAACCGCGCAGAGGAATTTATCCGATTTGCGAATTCAAAAAGAGCTATCGCATTTGCAAGTCGCAAGTCCACCAACCCGATGGATACTTCTCAGGGAGATAGTTTCGCCGATACTGATAGTATCCTCGATTTTTTTGAATTAAGTAGTGCTGCGATAACTTTGTTGTATGCTGCAGTGGAACACACCGTCAACAGACTCATAGGTCGCATGCCGAAACTGCATTATCAAAAAATGCGATATATCACGATTCTTAAGGTGGCCGGGATTCGGATTCAAATCAAGAAAAAGAAAATTGTGACCGTGGAAGAGGCGCTAGCGTTACCACTCAGGGAAAAGCTCAATTCACTACTTCCGACTCAATGCAATTTTCTCCCACCACATTCTCAGCACTTTTGGCCAGAATTTATCTTTCTAGAGAAATTGCGTCACGGCCTGATTCATGTAACTCAAGAGCGTGCGTACGGAGCTGGTCGGCAGAAAAACTTGGTATTTGCTCAGTTGCTGGAGGTTGATTTAGACAAACTATTAAAGAATGCCGAAGCTCTAGTTCAATATATAAACACCAACCTCCAGTAATAAGTTGATATTTACAGTAGTGTTTTATTCGTCTCATTTTGACCCCGACCGAGATGGGTTGGTGGGACACCCAGAAAACAGCTAGAACTCCCTCCAAGGTCTCGGTTCCAGATCGGAGAACACAGCATTAAAAAATCACTCGAACTATGAAAATTACACTTTGCGGGAGCGTAAAATTTGCCGATAAATTTGTTGAAAATTACAACAAGCTCAAAGAAATGGGCCATGAGCCAAAAATGCACGAGCTTATGTTTGGTATCGCCGACGGTACGGCCTCTGAGCTTATAGACAATGTTAATCGCGAACATTGGTCGGCAAAAAGAAAACACGGGTTTATAAAATGGTGGTATAACTCCATTAAAGAAAGCGACGCTGTTTTAATTTTAAATTACGACAAAAAGGGCATAGAAAATTATATTGGCGGAAATACTTTAATGGAAATGGGATTCGCCCATGTGCACGACAAAAAGATATTTTTAATGAATCCGATTCCAGAAGATGTTTCTTATGCCGACGAAATAAAAGCAATGGCTGACCTCGTCTTAAACGGAGATTTAAGTAAAATTGGGTAGAATATATGAAAATTATTTTAGCAACAACTTCACCTCACCGCATAGAGGCATTTAAATTATTGGGAGTAGATTTTGTTGCAGAGGGAAGCAAGGTAGATGAGTCAGGGGCGGATAGGAATAATCCCGGAGAATTAGTGAGCGAATTATCAAAAGCGAAAGCGGAAGCAGTTGCCAAAAAACATAATGATGCGATCGTGGTTGGAATGGACTCCGTCGGTTATTTTAACGGAAAAATCCTTGAAAAGCCAAAATCACGCGAGGAGGCCTTTGGTAGGTTAAAATTTCTTTCCGGTAAAAGCCATCAGTTCTATACGGGTGTTTATGCTGTAAATACCGCTTCCGGCAAAACAATTTCAAAAGTAATTAAAACAGAGGTGCATTTGAGAGAGTTTTCAGACAATGAGATTAAAAACTACCTTGACCAAGATAATTTCTACAATACTTATGCGCTAGGATACGACCCATTGGGGCATTACAGCTCAACCTTCGTAGAAAAGATTGAGGGTAGCTATAATAATCTTTTGCGGGGCATTCCTCTTGAGGTTTTCCCTGACATTTTTAAAGAGCTCGAATCGTAAACTAAAAATATTTAATTGGAAGACTTGACATTCTAGCTTGATTTTGCAATAATGCAATAAAGTTGATTTTTATGGAAAATAAGATTCAGAACATAACAAATAAAACTTTTCTGGCAAACTTATTGTTAAGCTTGCTTTTGTTGGACCAAAGCCAGGAGGTTTTTGATAAACGATAATAAAAGTCTAGAAATATAAAAATAAAATTATCAAAGAATCCTCCTAGGCGGAGGATTTTTCGGTTTATATACGCCCTTATTGCCACTCCAAAGTTTTTAACAATTTTGGCGTGGTTGTAAGGGATAGCACCTTTACAACCAAGTGATGGAAAAGCAAACAATGCATTAAGGAGAGAACCGATGGTAACGATGCTAAAAACAAGTAGGGTAGAGGCTGACCTTGGGCAACTGATGTTGGCCGAGCTTCAGCGCTTGAAAGCGTTGGAGATACCTGGAGCCTGGGTCTGGCAACTCCAACTGGCTTTGCTGACAGCTGGAGTCAGATGGGAGCAAGGAGAATTTCAGACGGCCATTGATCAGCTCGTCGAGGAAGGAGTTCTCCTCGCCGACGAGTGGAGTCTCGTTCTGGTGGGATGACATCAAGATTGGAGGGGCTCGTTCAAGTATTGATAAGTCGAGGGCATGATGCGAGAGGGCTGCTTAAACCAAAGCCCAAACCGCACAACCTCACCGAGGGGTAGTCCATGCCCAAACAAGTTTGGGCTCCTACTACGCGCATGCGCGTAGTAGGAGCAGCTCCACAATGTGGGGCTTTTGTCTTATATGTGCATATGTGGCACAATGCGATGGTTTGAATAAGTGCGACTGTGGATAAACGGTGCAAAAATGACCAATTTTACGACTAAAATTGGCTTTTGGGTAAAAGTGTTGACGTATACCCTTAAAATGGGATATAAATAAGGAGAAGTGGATAAGTGTGGATAAATGTGGGAGAACTCAAGATATCTGTGGATAAGTCGGAGGGAGTAAAACGACCGACGACCCCGCCCTCTATGCTCATGTACTATGTCTATATTCTAAAAATAAACAGTAAGTTTTATATCGGATATACTGAGGATTTACAGAGAAAGTTTAAACAACACAAGTCGGAAGGTAAAACAGAGTTAGTATACTACGAAGCGTATTTGTTAAAAAAGTCAGCGACAACAAGAGAGAAAAAGTTAAAACATTACGGTAGTGCCTGGCGCGCTCTAAGAAAAAGAATAACAGCTTAGAGGGCGGGGTGCTCATTTCATTCGCATGCTTATTGGTCAATACGAACACACAATAGATAATAAAAAGAGATTAGCTCTTCCAGCAAAATTTAGGGGAGAGCTTGGCGAGAAAGTTATAATCACCCGTTGGATGGAAAGCTGTCTTGCTGTGTATACAGAAACAGAGTGGAAGATAGTGTCGGACAAAATAATAAATTTAACAATGACTCAAGTGGAAGCGAGGTCTTTTTCCAGAATGATGTTGGCCGGTGCCATGGAAGTTTCATTAGATAAATTAGGCAGAATACTGGTGTCAGATTATTTGAAAGAATATGCCGGTTTAAAGAAAAATGTTGTTATCTGCGGTTTGTCTAACAGATTGGAAATCTGGGATTCTGAAAAGTGGGAGACATATAAAAAAGAAGCAGAAAAAGGAGTTGATGAAATTGTTTCAAAATTAGGCGGACTCGGGATATAAAAATGATACATACAGCAGTATTGAAAAAAGAAGTTCTGGAATATTTAGACCCTAAAGCAAATGAAAATTTTGTTGACTGCACAATAGGCGAAGGCGGGCACGCAGAAGAGATATTGGGGAAAAACGGTCCAGGCGGAAAAGTTTTGGGAATTGATTTGGACCCGCACCAGATTACATCAAGCCAGTGGCTACACGTACAATTTAAAGACAGAATTATTTTAGCAAACGATTCTTACGCAAATTTATCAGAAATTATTGAAAGAAAGGGTTTCGGACCGGTTAATGGCATATTGTTCGACCTTGGGATGTCATCGGCTCAGTTAGAAGGAACGCAGAAAGGATTTTCCTTCAAGATAGACCAGGGCTTAGATATGAGGTATAACGACGAAGCCAATTATTTAACTGCAGAGAAAATTGTAAATGAATGGCCGGAAGAAAAGATAGAAGAAATTTTAAAAAATTACGGCGAGGAGAAATTCGCCAAAAAAATAGCAAAAAACATAGTAGAGCAGCGTAAGCAGGGAAGAATCAAAACAACATTCCAGCTAATAGAGATTATAAAAGATGCAACGCCGGCTCCATATTGGAGGGGCAAGATACATTACGCGACAAGAACCTTTCAGGCGTTGAGAATTGCAGTAAACGACGAGCTCGAAAATCTAAAAAGAGTTTTACCGCAGGTGCTTTCGATTTTAGCGCCAGAAGGAAAATTAGTAGTAATATCGTTTCATTCTTTAGAAGACAGGATTGTTAAAATTTTTTTAGCCAGCGAGCTTAAAAAGGGGATGGTAAAAATATTAACAAAAAAGCCCATAACAGCAAGCAGAGATGAAATGAGCAAAAATCCGCGTTCAAGATCTGCTAAGCTAAGAGTCGCCGTTAAAATTTGAGCTCAACATAGCGAAAACCCCGCCCTCTATGCCAAATATATGGGCTGGTAAAATAATAAAATTAAATAATAAAATTTGTTCATCCTGCCCCTTCGCAAACAGCTTAGAGGGCGGGGTGCTCACAAGCTCGCATGACAACAGCAGTATTGAATTATCTAAAGGTTCAAAAAAGAATGCAATCTAGGGTGAGGTCTATTGAATTTCCAGCAATAAATTGGAGAGCAGTGTGCGTTATAGGATTTTTTGCGTGTTTGGTTCTGCTAGTTTTCTATGTTTGGCAAGTCAACGCTTTGACCGGTGGCTCATATCTGGTGAATGATTATCAAAAGCAAATCTCCAAGCTTTCAGACGAGAATAAAAATTTGCAGATTTCCTTCGCAGAAAGCAGTTTCTTGGGTCAGGCCGTAGAGAAGATACAAGCTATGAACTTCCAAAAAACCGCTTCCGTAACATATATACAGGTGCCAGATAATTATTTGGCTAAGAGGTAATGAAGAAAATAGGAAACTGGAGATTGTGGCTTATTCTGTTTTTGATTATCTTGTTCGGGGCAGCTATTACTAGCCGCCTGTTTTTTGTGCAAGTTTTAGAGCGCAAGCTTTTTTCGGCCCAAGCCTTGGGCCAGCAGACAGCTTTTAACAGTATCACCGGATCAAGAGGTCAGATTTTTTGCGTTTCCTCGCAAAGCACAAAAGGCTCTGCAGGATCTGGCGAAGTTAAGAGTCTAGCCATAAATAAAGACAGTTGGACAATTTCTGTAAACCCAAATGACATTGCAGACAAGCAAGCGTTTGCCGAGCAGCTTAGCGGGCCACTCGGATTAGAAGCGCAAGAGATTCTTAGTGATTTAGGCAGCCAGGATACATATGTTGTTCTGCAAAAAAATTTGTCTTCTACGAAATTGGAGGAGGTCAGGGCCTTAAATCTCAAAGGTTTGTTCTGGCAAAATGAGCCTGACAGGTTTTATCCGCAGGGGAATATGGCTTCCCAAACAATAGGATTTTTGGGTGGATCTGGCACGGGTCAGTATGGTCTAGAGGGCTATTATGAAGACATTTTAGCAGGCAAAACTGGAATTCAAGAACAAAAATCTGGTATTGAATCTATATTTTCAAATGACGGGCAAATATCACTGGATGGATCCGATCTCTATTTGACCATTGACTATAATATACAGTTTCAGGCAGAGCAATTGCTCAAACAAGAAAAGGCGAAAGACGGCATTGACTCTGGCCAGATAATTGTAATAAAACCTGATACCGGAAGAATTTTAGCCTTGGCTGATTTCCCAAATTTTGATCCGAACCTATATTCAAAGGAGAGGAATTTAGATATTTTTCAAAATTCTGCTGTGCAAAAACTTTTTGAGCCAGGTTCTATATTAAAGCCCTTTACAATGGCCTCGGCCTTGAATGAAGGCAAAATAACTCCAGATACAACTTATGTGGATACTGGTACGGTAAGTTTTGGAATAAAAACAATTCATAACTTTGCCAATGAAGTTTATGGAGAACAGACAATGACGCAGGTTTTGGAAAACTCAATTAATACCGGCGCTGTTTTTGCCGAACAGCAGATTCCGCACAAAACATTTTTTGATTATCTTAATAGGTTCGGTTTCTTTGAAAAAACCGGTGTTGATTTGCAGGGAGAATCCTATTCGCAGAATAATAATTTGAAAAATGGTCCTGACATGAATTATGCTACTGCCTCATTCGGACAAGGCATTGAGCTGACCCCTATGCAGATCGCCAGAGGTTTTTCTGCAATAGCTAACGGAGGAAAATTAGTTAAACCCTTTATAGTTGATAAGATTGTAAATGGGGGAGACGAGGTTTATACAAAACCCATAGTTTCTAAGCCGATTATTTCTCAAAACACAGTTTCTCAGTTAAATTCAATGCTAATCAGCGTTGTTGACGAGGGCTTCAACAGCGTGGCAAAAATTCCAGGTTATTATTTGGCTGGTAAAACTGGGACCGCCCAAGTTCCTTTAAAAAATGGTAAAGGATACGAGCCAGATAAAACTATCCAAAGTTTTGTGGGATATGGACCGGCTTTTAATCCTCAATTTTTGATATTGGTAAAATTGGATAATCCAAAAGTTTCAAGCTCGTCGCTTTCTGCAGTTCCTATTTTTAAACAATTAGCGCAATATATTATAAATTATTGGCAAATTCCTCCGGATTACGACGTGAATGCCAGCAATAGTAACTAAAAACGGCGCTACGAGCGCCGTTTTAAATTTGTCATTTATCTGAACAAGAAGAAACAGAGAAAAATTATTCCTATCACCAGAAATATAACGCCCATGGCTTTATATATCTTAGGAATGATTATCCCAGGCTTCAATTCTGCTCCTAAAATTTTTAGCCACCAGACTTGAAGCTTTATAATCCAATTCGTACCGAATAACATCAAAAGTCCTATTGCTATGAATGGAACTCCAATAAGGCCAAACATCCAGCCATACTCTACCCAGAATATATCGCAGGGTATTTCTTTTCCATTAACATAACATTGTGCTGATACGTAGCTAGCCACTGACAACATTATTAAAAATAGAACCAGCCAGCCAATAAATTTCTTTTTCATAATTAGATTTTTATTATTGCGGCCCCAACGGGATTTGAACCCATGTTACATGGATGAGAACCATGCGTCCTAGACCAGGCTAGACGATGGGGCCCGATTCGCGAACCTTCGGTTCGCGACGGGCTCGGCGTCGCGAAGCGACGCATAGAGCCTCTATGTATTGATTATTATTCTATCAAAAAATTATCGTTTTGTCTATTTGCTACTTACATATGTACTTACACATGTAAGTACATATGTAAGTACATTGCTACTGGCCTTGCTACGTGATAAATCATGTAGCAGTTTATCATTTAACAATTACATGTAATTGTTAAATGATAGGTTTCATGTTATATGCTCCATGTTTCATGATTTGACTTATCCCCATACCAGCTGTTGTGTTTTGGTGGTAAAATAGAATAATGTTTAAAAAACTATTCAAAAATTACATCTATCCTGTAGCCACGCTTTCCGGGACAATCATCGGTGTTGGTCTTTTTTCTTTGCCCTATATTACTTCTAAAGTTGGCGTTTGGATAATGCTGGCTTATTTTTTAGTTTTAGGAATTTTGGTTATTATTGTTCATCAAATTTTTGGCGAGTTAAGTTTAAAGACGCCTGATTTTAAGCGCTTGCCCGGGTTTGCTAAAACGCACCTGGGGAGAAAGGGAGAGGTTGTGGCTTACATCACAACAATAATAGGAATACTCGGGTCACTTTTGGCATATTTGATAGTTGGGGGCGAGTTTTTGAACAGCTTGCTATCTCCTGTTTTGGGCGGTAATAATTTTATTTATACTATTATTTATTTTGTTATCGGCGCTCTTGTTATATATTTTGGGATTAAGGCAATAGCAAAGGTTGAGTTTTGGGGGCTAGTTTTGTTCGTTATAATTTTAATAGCTATATTTTTCCGCGCTCAGCCGTTTTTAAAAATTGAAAACCTTTCTTTTGTTTTTGATGCAAAATATTTATTTCTTCCTTATGGCGCAATCCTTTTTTCTTTGTGGGGAGCCACGCTAATTCCCGAGGTTGAAGAAATGCTAGGATCGGAAAAGCGATTGATAAAAAAGATAATACCTATTTCTATTTTAATTCCCATTGTTGTCTATTTATTTTTTATTTTATTGGTTTTAGGGATTACAGGTCCGCAAACAACTGAGTCGGCCCTAACAGGACTTAAAAACTTTTTGGGCGATGGAGTAGTTTCTCTGTGTTTATTTTTTGGTATTTTAACTACGTTTACGTCTTTTATCGCGCTTGGACTTACGCTAAAAAAAGTTTTTATATTTGATTTGGGTCTTAAAAAAATACACGCCTTCATAATCACTTGTTTTACTCCTGCGGTCCTTTTTTTACTTGGTTTGAAATCTTTTATTTTAGTCATATCTTTTATCGGCGGGGTTTTGCTTGGTGTCGATGGAGTATTGATCTTATTAATGTATAAAAAAATTAAACCTAAAAGAAGCATTTTAATCTACTCTTTAGCAGTTATTTTTTTAGTAGGAATTATTTATGAGTTAGTATATTTTTTAAATAAATTTATCTAATCTTTATTACATGCTTTTCCATATCGCCACTTTTTTAATATCAATTATCGTTTTAGCATGGCTTGGTTCACACTTGGTTAAAACATTAGTGGGTCTTGCTAAATATCTTGGCTGGCGCGAATTCGTAGTCGCTTTTTTTGTAATGGCCATCGCAGGGTCTTTGCCAAATTTACTCGTTGATATCGGCGCCGCTTTGCGCGGATTTCCCGAGCTCGCCTTCGGCGATATTCTGGGGGGCAATTTGGTTGATTTAACTTTGGTCATGGCTTTAGCTGTATTTATGAGTAAAAAATCAATACCAGCTGAAAGCAAAATGATCCAGTACAGCGCAGTTTTTACCGCGATTATTGCCTTAATGCCCCTGTTCTTAATCTTGGACGGGCGGCTGGATAGAATAGACGGGGTAATATTGCTAGTCGCCTTTTTCCTTTACGCATTTTGGCTGTTTTCAAAAGAAGACCGATTTAAAAAAGTGTATACTGGCGAAAAACAGACGCTGGCAAAAGGTTTTTCCAGTTTTTTTAAGGACTTGACAAAAATAATTATTTTTTTAGCAGTTCTTTTGCTCGCCTCTCAATTCATAATAAATTCCGCGCAATATTTTTCCATCAAGCTCGGGGTGTCGCTTTCCATGGTGGGCCTTTTGATAGTTGGCCTCGGAAATTGTTTCCCAGAATTATATTTTTCGATAGTTTCAGCCAGACGCGGAGAAGGATGGATGATATTAGGAGATTTAATGGGTTCAGTTATCTCGTGCGCCTCTCTAACTTTGGGTATTGTCGTGATTATATCACCATTTGAGATAAATGACTTTTCTCCGTTTTTGATCGCCAGAATATTTTTAGTAGTGGCAATAGGACTTTTCATTATCTTTATCAGGACCGGCAAAAAAATTACCAAAAAGGAAGGACTGCTTTTCTTGTCGATATATATTTTATTCTTGTTGGTTGAGGTATTTTTTCCCTATATCATAAAGTAAAATGTCTTTTTACGAGTACACAAATAAATCTGTTGAGGAGGTTTTGTCTGAATTGAAAACTTCAGAGCAAGGGCTTTCCAGAAAAGAGGCGGCTTTACGGCAAAAAACATTCGGCCTAAACGAGATTAAGGCGAAAAGCATAAATGCTTTTGAGATTATTTTTAGACAGTTAAGGTCGCCATTTTCTTATCTTCTGCTGGCGGCCGCAATTATTGCTATTTTAATCGGCGAGAAAACAGATAGTATCGCTATTTTTGCTTTTATATTTTTGAATGTAACGATCGGATTTTTTCAGGAATACAGGGCAGAGAGGGCTGTTTTTTTGTTAAATAAATTTATACCCCACAGAGTCAGAGTTTTGAGAGAAGGCAAAGAAGAAATTATTGATAAAGCACTGTTGGTTCCGGGAGACATTGTTTTGCTAGAAGCAGGGGACGCGGCGCCCGCGGATTTGAGGGTTTTGAATTTGCAAAACTTTCTGACAGATGAGTCGGCTCTAACTGGTGAGTCGGCGCCTGTTTCAAAGATCGCTGACAAATTGAGGCAAGAAGAAAAAGAAATATTTAGCGCAAAAAATATTATTTTTTCTGGTACATCTGTGATATCTGGAAAAGTAGCGGCCATTGTTGTGGCAACTAGTAAGGATACGGTTTTCGGCGGAATTATTAAAACAGTTTCTGGCATAAAACGAGAATCAACTTACGAAAAAAGCATTTTATATTTTTGCCGTTTGATTCTAAAGATAGTAGTAGTGACCATCGTGCTGATTTTTGCTGTCAATATTTTAATAAAGGGGGTCGGTAATTTTTTTGAGCTTCTGCTTTTTTCTGTCGCTTTAATAGTAAGCATTTTACCGGAGGCGCTGCCAGCTGTTGTAACCTTTTCTTTGGCCAGAGGAAGCTTAGCAATGGCGAAGCGTCATGTTGTTGTAAAAAGGCTGTCTGCCATCGAAGATTTGGGGAACATTGAGGTCTTATGCGCAGATAAAACCGGTACCCTAACCCAAAACAAACTGTCTTTAGAGGGGATAGTTTCCTCTGATAAAAACAAGTGCTTTTTGTACGGGATTTTGAGTTCGGGAGATTTATCGTTTAATGGACGCGCAAATAGCAAGGCGCTAAACCCCTTTGACGCAGCTTTGTTCAATAGGGTTTCAAACGAAATTTTAAGCAAGGCGAAAAAATATAAAATAATTTCTGAGCTGCCATTTGATTCTTATAGAATGATGTCCAGCTTTTTGGTGGCAGGGCAGTCCGGAGACAAGATTTTAATTGTTAAGGGTGCCCCCGAATCTGTTTTAAAAAACTGTTCTAAGTTTACGGGAAAATTTGGTAAGAAGGAAATTTTAGAAGACACGTCGCGAGAGGGAGAATCTGGCAAAAGGGTTTTGGCTGTAGCTTACAGAAAAACTGCAGCAAATGTATCTAAAGTAGCAGCAGAGCATGAAAAAAGATTAACTTTTCTGGGATACTTTGTTTTTGAGGACCCCATAAAGGCTACAGCAAAGGAAGCGATTGATTTATCAAAAAAATTAGGAGTTAAAATCAAAATTATTACCGGCGACTCAAAAGAGGTGGCGGGATATGTTGCCAGGCTTACTGGGTTGGCGGTCGGCCAGCAAGACTTGATTTCTGGACAAGAATTAGAGGGTTTAACGAAAGAAGAATTTGATGATGCTTGCGAAGAAAAGTCTGTTTTTGCTAGGATTTCCCCCGATGTGAAGCATAAAATAATAAAATCTTTGCAAAAAAAATATGAAGTCGGATTTATGGGAGAGGGGATAAACGATGCGCCAGCGTTAAAAACCGCTGATGTCGGAATCGCCGTTGTTGAGGCATCTGATATAGCAAGAGAAGCCGCAGACGTTGTTCTTCTAAAAAAAGACCTAAGAGTTATTGTAGACGGGATTAAAGACGGCAGAATGATTTTTTCTAATATAAATAAATATATAAAATGCGCCCTAGCCAGCAATTTTGGTAACTTTTATTCAATCGCAGTAATTTCTTTGTTTATCAATTTTTTACCAATGCTGCCTGTGCAGATTTTGTTGGGAAATATTTTATCAGATTTTCCTTTAATATCTGTTGCTACCGATTCAGTAGATATCAATGAGCTGAAAAAGCCAAGGGCTTATCAATTGCATAATGTTTTGCCGTTGATAATTTCTTTGGCGCTGGTAAGTACTGTTTTTGACTTCATATTTTTCGCTATTTTTTTCAGGCAGGCGCCAGCAATCATACAAACCCTGTGGTTCATCGAAAGCATTTTAACAGAGATTTTATTGATATTTATTATCAGGACAAGAAGAAAATTTTGGAAAGCAAAAAGGCCGAGCGTTTGGCTTTTATCGCTCACGATAATAGATGCAATTTTCATTGTTGCTTTGCCGTTTCTTGGCTTTGGCCAGAGCTGGCTCCATTTTGTTGCTTTGCCGATTTTGCCGTTATTAATTGTATTTTTAGAAATAGGAGCGTATTTCGTAGTCAGCGAATTCGTAAAATTAGTGTATTTTCACTATTGGAAACCAGCCTAAAATTGTGTTATTCTGCCTGACAAAAAGAAAAAGTAATGATATTATTAAGTATATTAAATTTTTGCTAATTTATTGATATTCGCAAATATGCAATTTGTATATTCACGATTATCATTAATTTGGCTATTTTCTATGAAGGCTAGACATTTTTTAATAACGGGAATTCTATTAACATCAGTTTTATGTTTTTTAGTATATCCCCTGGGCCTTGTGGGGGCTCAAGCCGTAGACAAATCAGCTTTAATAGCCCAGCTTCTGGCCGAGATACAAATATTACAGGAGCGATTGCAGGTGCTTCAAGCCCAGCAAAGAGCAACCTCTAATTGGTGCCATGATTTTAACACCAATCTAAGATTTGGAGACAGTGGTAGCGGAATAACCTCATTGATAGAGGCGCTAACTTATGAAAATCTTTTTACTTATAATACGGGCGCCCCTATAACTGGTACGCAATTTGATGAATCTGTGTTATCAGCGGTTATTAGCTTTCAGGAAAAATATACTTCCGCAGTTTTAGCTCCCTATGGTTTAACTAAGGGCACTGGTTTTGTGGGTCCGACTACCAGAGCCAAATTAAATGCCATATATGGTTGTGCGTTCGCCATCTAATCAAGCCTTAGGCGTGTGTAAAATCCAAAAAAGCGAGAATATCTCGCCTTTTTGGATATAGTATAGTAGAATAAAATATATGGATATTACAAATATATTATTAATAATAATTGCGGTTGGGATGGTGGTGGCAATTTTTTTGTTGTTAAGAAAAAAGGGAGAAAATCCGCCAGCTGGCGGAGACGGCTCGCTTTTGATGTTGCAACAACAAATAGCGCAGATTGCCAATGCTGTGGACTCAAAGCTTTCAGAGTCGAATAAAAACGTTCAAGAGCAGTTTAAACATTCAGCCGATATTATAAGAAACGTTACAGAGAAATTGACTAAGTTAGACGAAACAAACAGGCAGGTTGTGGGTTTTGCCGACCAATTAAAAGGATTGCAAGACATTTTAAAAAATCCAAAACAGCGGGGGATTTTAGGAGAGTATTATTTGGAAACAGTTTTAAAAAATGTTTTGCCCCCCAGCTCTTATCAAATGCAATACGGGTTTACTAATGGAGAAATTGTTGACGCAGTTGTTTTTGTTGATAAACGCATAATCCCCATTGACTCAAAATTTTCTTTGGATAACTATAACAGAATGTTGCAGACAAATGACCCGGCCGAAAAAAAGCGCTTGGAAGTGGCTTTTGTGAATGACTTGAAATTAAGAATTGACGAAACCTCAAAATATGTAAGACCGGAAGAAAAAACAATGGATTTTGCTTTTATGTTTATTCCATCGGAAGCTGTTTATTATGATTTGTTAATAAATAAGGTTGGAGTTGTTGCTGAAGATACAAATAATTTAATTTATTATGCAGGAAAGAAAAAAGTTATTGTTGTATCTCCAACCTCATTCTTGGCATATTTACAGACGGTTTTGCAGGGGTTGAGAAACCAAAAAATTTCTGAGCAGGCGCAGACAATTATTAAAGAGGTAGAAAGGTTGGGCAAGCACCTATTCACATATTCAGAATATATGAAGCGCCTAGGGCAGCACTTAGATGTTACTGTTTCAAGCTATAACAAAGCTGGCAAGGAATTGCAGAAAATAGACAAGGATGTGGTAAAACTTACAGCAGGGGAGTCAAAGATAGAAATTGATGACGTTGAAAGACCAGTGCAAACACTTGACCAATAACAGGTTTTCTGATAAACTCTAACCATTATACAAAACTATGATTGCAATTATAAAAACCGGGGGCAAGCAGTATATTGTTAAGCCCGGAGACAAATTAAAAGTGGAGAAGTTAGATAAGAAAGAAGGGGAGGCCTTTAGTTTTTCTGATGTTTTGTTAGTTGAAAAAAACAAAAAGGTAGAGATTGGAACTCCAATAGTAAAAGATGCCAAAGTTGAGGCAAAAGTTTTAAGCCATGGGAAGGGAGATAAAGTTATTGTGTTTAAATATAAAGCAAAGAAAAGAGAGAGCAGGAAGATCGGCCACAGACAGCCATATACCGAAGTGGAAATCACAGGAATTAAGATTTAAGATTTACGATTTAAGAATTACAGAAGCCCGCACGAAACGCGGGCTTTTGCGTTGCAGAAGCTTGACAAGGTTTTTGGGCGGAGTAGTATAGAAAATAATATTGTAGCGTGATACGAATCATCAATGTTTTAGCTTGGCGTCCTATCCCAAGATTTAAAGCTTGACATGGAAACTGCTCTTGGAGTAAGATTTAACATAATTTAAAAAAGCTATAAAAAGGCAAATTATGTCCAGAATATTTTCAGAAATACTTTTGTCCCATCAAACACCGCAGATTTTGTAGTATGCGGTTTTTTTGTGTCTGTGCATGATTGCATCGTAAAATTGTCCTATCAAATTCTTATTAAAATGTAGTTATTTTTACACTAATTAAAGGTCGATTAGCTCTTTTAGGAAGAAACAAAAGAAATAAAAATAAAATTAACAATTAAAAACAATGAACAAAAAAATTATAATTAGTTTAAGCATAATCGTTGCGATCGCCGCAATAGCAATTGGCGCAACAACTGCTTATTTTTCCGACACAGAAACCAGTTCTGGAAATATATTAAGAGCTGGGACATTAAATTTAACGGTTGACATTGATGGCAAAATTGACGAGCCGTTGAGTGGACCCTTGTTTGAATCAGATGACGTAAAGCCTGGTGACTCTGGAGAAAAAACCTTGAGCTTGCATGTTACCAATGATGCTTGTGGTTTTATAGAAGTTAATTTAGTTGCAGATGAAGAAAATGAGTGCACTGAGCCGGAATTAGGCGCTGAACCAAGCTGCGGGCAAGATCAAAACGGGGAACTAAATGATAGTGTCGTTTGGACGATTTGGGATGATGAAGGAGATATCCAGGGATGGCAATGCGGTCAAGAGCCAGCCTGTCCAACAGATCCTAAAGAAGGAAATAATATCCTGGATGGAGAATACGAAAATGTATTAGTTTCCGGAAACCTCACTCAAAGTTTATCAGAACCTTTTGGCGAATTGCCAGCTGTTGACATTCTTTATTATGGTGTTAAGTGGTCATTGCCAGGAACAGTCGGGAACGAAGTACAGAGTGATTCTTTAACAGCAGATTTGATAATAAGAGCGGAACAGAAAAGAAACCAATATCCTTTAGGATGCCCGGGATCATTGCTTACGCTAGATAATAAAGACCAACAATTATGGAATCCAATCACAGGAGATGGAATCAATGGCGTATTAAGATATAATCCCTCAGGTGATAATTTTGATTATAGTTTCACCGGTGTAGCCCCAGTGGGAAATGCAAATTATAGTCTTATCTATGCCAAAGATCCATGGCCACAAACAGGCAGTCTTCTAATCGGATCTGGAAATTCCGATCCTTCTGGCGCTATTTCATTAAGTGGTCCTGTAGACTTAGGGACTGACTTGCCAGCTACAGGTGATGCAAATACCAGTGGTGCAAAGATATGGCTTGTTTTATCTAGCGATTTTAACGGCACTCAAATGACCGGTTGGCATCTTTCAAGCTATTTGCTTGAAACTCATCTAATTCAGTACGACGATACCAATAACTAATTTAGATTTTTTCGATTACCTCAAAATTTCCTTGTGAATTGTTGGGGTAATCTATAAAGATCTCAAGATATGAAATTTTTGAAAGTATCTTATTACATTTTTTTGGGATTTTTAACGCTGATTGCTCTTTTGCTGATCATTTCTATTGTTCCAATAACAGGAAATTACAAAATAATGACTGTTTTGTCAGGCTCAATGGAACCAACGATAAAAACAGGCGCTGTGGTTGTGGTAAAGCCGGAAGCAGATTACAAAATAGGAGATATTATTACATTTGGGCTGAATACAAAAACACAGACGCCAATTACGCACAGGATTCATGATATAAAAGTTGTTGGTGGCAATGCAGTTTATATTACAAAGGGAGATGCTAACAACGCGCCAGACGTCAAAGAAATTCAAAAAAGCGATATTATAGGAAAAGTTTTATTTTCTATCCCTTATTTGGGATATCTCGTGAATTTTATTAAAAGACCGATTGGGTTTATGCTGATAATAATAGTGCCCGCAGGAATTGTTATTTACGACGAGATTAGAAAAATTTATGCAGAAGTTAAAAAGAGGAAAAAATCTGAACCTAAACAAAATGACAATTAAAAAATCTGTTTTTAAAATACTCGCGCTTTTGATGGTTGTCGGCATCAGCTGGACAGGATTTTCAACTGTTGGCAATACAGTGAGTTTTTTTAGCGACACTGAAATCAGCGCAAATAATATTTATGCGGCTGGAACGCTGGATTTTTCAATCCCGTCAGCGCCAGATTTTTCGCCAGACATAACGCCAGCGCAAAATACTTTAAAGACCATAAATATAAATAATGATGGAAATTTAAATTTTAAGTATAAAGTTTCAGCCAAAGATTTAAATGGCGACCTATGCGATTACCTTAATTTAGAAGCAAATCTAGATGGGGATGGAGTTGAATGCACGGATACTGCTCTTAATAGTTTTGACTGCGGTCCATTTTTATTTGCTGCTCCTGAGGAGTGGCTTTTTAATGCTACTTTGTCTTCTGGGGTGCCGGATAGTTTGCAGGGCGCTGTTTGTAATTTTAAACTTACCTTTGAGGGTTGGCAAGAAGACAGTAGTTATGGAGCTGGGGGATTTACCGATACAGAAGAAGTTGAAAATACCATTAAAGCAAATTATTGGAATCCTCCTGTAGTTATTAATGAATTCTTACCTAATCCAAAGGGAGAAGACAATCAGACAGGATTAAACGGCGAATGGGTAGAGTTGTATAACAAAACAGATAACGATATTGATGTTAACAATTGGTATATTAAAGATTCACAAGGCAATATAGTACCGATTACCAGTTCCAACACAATGTCTAACGATACAATTGTGCCCAGCCACGGCTGGTCGGTGGTTTTTATGAATGGAGAAATTTTAGATAATACTTCTGATACTGTTGGCCTTTACAACAACAATGATATGCAAGTAGATTCTTATTCATATCAAGCGCCCGAATATAATGTAAACAATACTCCTGGACGGACTAATAATTTATCTGCTTATTTTCCATTAGATAACGATACAAATGACAAAAGCGGAAATGGAAATAACGGAATAAATAGCGGTGCCGTATTTAATACTGGAAAAATTAATGGAGGCTTAAGCTTTGATGGAAACGATAATGTTACAGTTAATGATTCTGATAGTTTAAAACCAAATATGATTACGCTTGAGGCATGGGTTAAGAATGTAGGAAGTCCCGGCACTTACAAATATATTACCGGTAAACATTATAACGGCAGTTGGGCCTCGTATGCCCTTTACACTGGTTCTACTGGCGGAGCAAGGTTTTATATCGGTTATGCAGGCGGATATGTCTTATCTCCTTCTGCCAGCGCTACTTCAGTATGGAATGGCGAGTGGCACCATATTGTGGGTGTTTTCGATGGTTCTAAGGTGTGGTTTTATGTAGACGGCGTGCGAGTTGGCGACGGAACATCAACTGTACAAACTATTGTTTATAATAATGATGATTTTTACATTGGCAGTTATGCCAGCGGGTATTACTTTGATGGAATGATTGATGAAGTTAAGGTTTATGGTCGGGCATTAGACGATTCTGAAATTCAAGACCATTATAGTGTAGTCACTTTTAACGGCGAGGTTCCAGAAAACAAATCATATGCAAGAATTCCCGATGGTTCGATAAATTGGGTAGATCCTGTTCCAACGCCGGGTGAGCCAAATGTCTTAGAAGAAGAGCTAACTCCGCTGGAAACAGAAGGAGAAACCGTGAGCGAAATTATATTAACCGATACTGTCTGTTTAGTGCCAGAAGATAATTCTGTGGACCAAACCGAAGACAATCCAGAAATCAATGTAGAAGAAACTGCACCAACAGAAGAGGTTGTTTCAGAAGAGGATAATATAGTTCAAGAAAACGATACAACAAACGATACAACAATAGATGCACCAGAAAATGTTGGCGAGGAAATTCAAGCTCCAGATGACGATGCTGCGCAAATTCAAGATGTAATAGAAATTCCTGTTGAGCCGGAGGCGATTGATAATTCTGCAGACAATGATGCAGATATTGTTACTCCTTCAGACGATTCGCAGAATGTGATTGAATCAGTTGATAACAGCGGCGACAGCGGGGGAGATTCAAATGCGTCTTCTGAAGCAACCACGGGGTCTTCAGACAGCGGTTCTGCAGATTCTGCGGGCGCTGTGGCCGAATAAAAAAAATATGAATAAATTACAAAAAATAATTCTGATAGCGGGTTTTACGCTTTTAGCAATCGGATTATTGCCGGCTTCTTCAGTTTCTGCTTTTCCCGTTCCTCCCGTTCCTTTTAATGTTCAGTTTGAGACTGGCGTTCATCCTTTATTCAACGAAGCAAACTTTTTACCCGGTCAAGATGTTGTCAGGTGGGTTGATGTTACCAATAATACTTTAGACACCGAAGTGATAGGAGTTGAAGCCACAAGTTATACTTCTTGCTCTGGAACTTGTTTTGCTGACCAGCTTAACTTGGTGATTAGAGATGGAGCCACTGATTTATATGAGTCCTCTCTAGCAGACTTTTTTACAGCGGGGCAGAAAAAACTTTCTGATGTGGACGCAGGCGATACGCAAAGATATTATTTTACCATTACTTTTGTTCCGGATGCTGGTAATCAGTACCAAAGTAACCAGGTTGGTTTTAATTTTGATGTTGGAATTTTTGGCCAAGAAACAATAGGCGATGAAATACCACCCAGCGGAGGTCCGACTGGCGGAAGTAGCTATTTTAGCGGTAATACCGGATTAATAATTTTTGATGAGGCCTCTTCGCCCGTTGCATCTAACCAAACAGATATTACTTGGGAGACCAACCATCCGGCTACAAGCAGAGTAATCTATTCTTCACAATATGAGACGCATGCTTTTGATCTAAACAACCCGCCAAATTACGGTTATGCTCATTCAAATGTGGAAGATTCGTCTCCTGTGGTTCTCCATTCTATGAACATTTCAGGATTGGTTCCTGGCGTTACATATTATTACAGAGTTGTTTCGCGGGGTTCTTTTGCAGTTAGTACAGAACATAGTTTTACTGTGCCCGGAATTATGGCGGCAGAAACCGTTTTTGTTCCAGAAAATCCAGGACCGGTTGCGATAGCGGGCACAGGAAGTACTGGTGCGGAAGAAAATCCGCAAGAAGGGCAAAATCCTGCGCAAGAACCTCAAGGCAATACGAATTTCGCAAATCCTTTCTTAGCATCTCTCTCGGATTTATTTAAGGGTGGAATAAGTTTTTGCTTGATTATTTTTCTTTTCATAGTTGCCATAACTATTTTGTTGTTACTCTCGCTGGAAAAAGGAAGGGAGGGAGAAAATAAAACAAAAAGGTGGATTTTTGCCCTTGCTACAATAATTATACTGATTGTTTTATATGGCCTTGTTTGTCCTTATTACATGGCCTTATCGGTAGTTGTTGGCATATTATTTGTTTTGTTTTTGCTATATTATCGTCTGAAAAGTAAAAAACTTTAAACAGAAACTCAAAAGCCCGCGCGAAGCGCGGGCTTTTGAGTTGCAGCGTAAGCTATTGACACGATATTATGCAAGAGTAGAATTAGTGAAAATGTGTCGTTTTGTTCTTTCCCAATCGGTCACTGATTTTGCAGAGGAGTAAACTGTGACCAAAACGCTGAACACAAAAGCCCAGCTCGGTCATTCACCTCTAGTCCCACGAGCTCTTTCGCCTTGGGACAGGATGTTCCTGAAGATTGTCGAAGAGTTGGGTGGCTTCGACAATGCTCACGGCCATGGCTGCAGGGCAGATACTATAACGAGCGAGTATCTGGCCCACATCTTTCAAGATCCGCTGGCCGCTGCTGCATGGTCTTTGCGAGCGAAACAGAAGGCGACAGGCAATTTGCACGACGGCTTGGCCTACACCGAAGAAAACCTTCGTGCGCGCATGAGTTCAGTGTTCGAGCGCCTGATCGGCTACGGAACCACAAGGTTTTCTACGTGCATCGATGCAACTCCGGACATCGGCGAAGCCGGTCAACTCGCCATCAGAGTTGCAGCCGAGCTGAAGGCAAAGTACGCCGGACAGCTCGCGCTCGAAATCGGTCCCACGCCCATCTTCGGATTCAAGCGTGAAACCAAACGATGGGAAGTGTTTGCAGAAGCCGCGGCTAACCCGAACGTGAGTTTTCTGGCTGCTTTGCCGGAGAAAGACGATCATTCGGGCTTGCATGATCGCGACGGCAGGATCGGTTACCGCGAGCACCTCCGCGAGGTAATCGGACTTGCCCGCAGTCTGCACAAGCCCGTCCAGATTCATCTGGATCAAGCCAACTCTTCGGACGAAGCCGGGACAGAGACCCTTATCGAAGGCCTGCGCGGCTGGTGTGAGCAACCGCAGGTTCCGGGATACGACGGTCCGACGATTTGGCTGATTCACATGATCTCTCCTTCCTGTTACGACGAGCGGAGATTCGCCAGGCTGCTCGACTGGCTCGTGGACCTTCATCTTGGAGTTATTGTCTGCCCGACGGCAGCAATCTCCATGCGCCAGCTCCGTCCAGTGAGTGCTCCTATCCACAATTCCATAGCCAGGGTGCTGGAATTGTGCATGCGCGGAGTGCCGGTTCTGCTCGGCTCTGACAACGTCGGCGACATTTTCGTTCCTCAGTCAAATGGCGACATGCTGACTGAGGTGCTGATGCTGGGACACGCGATTCGATTCCCGATTCCTCACGTGCTGGCGAAGCTGGCAGCCGGCGTTCCCCTGAACGATGTCGACAGGTCGATCATCGGGAATGTGCTTTCCCAAGACGAAGGGGTCTTTCGCGAGATGGACCCCAACTGGCAGCCAGCAGTTTGATGGATGCAGCTTGGCTCTGCCTTGCTGACATTCTGGGGACCCCCCTGTGGGTCCCCTCATTTTATTTAAAAATGAAAACTTTAAAATTTTATGGTAATCTATAAAAATGGATATGCAAAAAGAAATAAGCTGGCTTTTGAAAGAGAAATATTCCGGCAGGGCAACCCGGAGTTTTTATCAAGATATTAAACGGCTCAAGCGGGGTGAGCCGTTGGATTATGTAATTGGATTTACAGAATTTTTGGGATGCAAGATTGATTTATCTAAAAAAACTTTTATTCCGAGACCGGAAACAGAATTTTGGGTAGAAAAAGCAATCAGTGAATTAAAAAATAATAAAAAAAGTTTGAAAATTTTAGATATATTCGCAGGTTCGGGATGTATTGGCGTAGCCCTGCTTTTTAATGTCTATTGTGCGACAGTCCACTTTGCAGAAAAAGACAAAAAAGCATTAGAGCAGACAAAAATCAACTGTAAGCTTAATAAGTTAGATAAAAAGAGGTGTGAGGTTATTGAATCTGATGTTTTTTCGAATATAAAAGGAAAGTATAATTTTATTTTTGCTAATCCGCCATACGCTCCCATTACAACCAGAAATGAGGTTGAGAAACCGGTTCTAAAGTTCGAGCCCCACATGGCATTATTCGGCGGTAAAAACGGGCTTTTTTATGCTAAGAAGCTTTTGAGCGGGGCTAAAAAACACATAGTTTCCGGAGGGAAAATTTTTATGGAATTCAATTCAAGGCAAAAAGACGAGATAAGAGAGCTTATCGAGAAATATAATTATAAAAGCTATAAATTCCACAAAGACCAGTATGGCAAGTGGCGGTGGGTTATGATAGAATAAATTAAAATATGGAGGGGAAAGCAATACAATTATCGCCAAATTCTTTGAATTTGTTTTTGGAGTGTCCGCATTGTTTTTGGTTGGATAAAAATTTGGGCATAAAAAGACCTCCGCCGTATCCTTATGCTTTAAATTCCGCTGTTGATGGATTATTAAAAGAAGAGTTTGACACGTATAGGGCAAAAAATTTATCACACCCGTTGTTGCAAGAAAATAACATTAACGCAAAATTATTTCCAAATCAGAAACTATTAAACCAGTGGCGGAATAACTTTGCCGGAATAAGATATTTTGACCAGGATTTACAAGCAACACTTTTCGGCGCAGTTGACGACGTTTTAGAATTTGAGGAAGGCAAGATAGCCCCTCTAGATTACAAGTCAACCGGAAGCTCGGCGGCAAAAGTTTATGATAGATTCCAACTGCAGTTAGACACGTATACGTTTTTAATGGAGAAGAACGGATTTAAAACAACAAGAAAAGGTTATCTGGCTTTTTACATTGTTGACAAAAGCAGGGGGTTTATTGACCGTCTGCCTTTCCGCAAAGAGATTATAGAGATAGAAACAAACCCATCTGATATTTACTCAATTTTTAAAGATGCACTAAACGTTTTAAAGCAGCCGACCTCGCCTCCGCACAGCTCAGATTGTCCGTTTGGCAAATGGTTGCGTGGAGCTCGAAGTTTCAGTATTTAAAAAAGAATTTAAAGTTTAAATCTATGAAAATAAAACTTAGCAAAACTTGGATAGTTATAATAATAATTGTCCTACTAATTGTTGGATATTATATTTCAAAGTCGGTTTTTAAAAGTCCGACAGAGGGTTTGGCCACAGAAAAAGTTCAAAAGGGCGAGGTTTCGCAGGAAATTTCTGAAACTGGCAGCGTGAAAGCAACAGAAGAAATCAATTTAGGATTTAAATCAGTCGGCAAGGTTGCTAGAATAGATGTGGTGGTGGGCGACAGTGTGAAAAGGGGAGATATTTTGGCTGAATTGGATCCTGGCCAGGCCTCGGCGCAATTGCAGTCATATAAGTCGGCTTTAGATAATGCGCAGAGCCAGTATGACAAATTGATAAACGGCTTAACCGTAGCTGATCTTAAAATATACCAGGATGCTGTTTCCACAGCCCAGCAGAATTTAAACCACAGCTATGACGGCGCCCTGAATACTTTAAACAGCGCATACTCTGGCATATATGGCTCCTATGTTCTTGCTACTTCAATCAAGGACACATATTTTCCGACAACAGATACAGAAGGCATCGCAGTGTCTAATGTAAAAAGCGACATAAGCGCAAGCATGCAGGATGCGAAAGTTTATTTAGATTTGGCCGCAAAAAGTCCGTCTAATGCAGATCTCGATTCAGCAGTTTCACGCATGATCGCTGCCTTAAAAAGTGTTTTTGATGATGTAAGAACAATGCGCGAGCAGTGCAATCAAGATATTTATTATTATCAGGTTACAGATGCAGATAAAACTTTGCTAGACACTCAAAAAACGACCGTTAATACTGCATTGACTAATGTCACAACCCTGCAGCAGAGCATCGCATCATATAAATTGGCTCTGCAAAAAGCACAAGATGATTTGTCTTCAAAATCAGCCAGCCCCAGGCCAGAGGATATTGATGCTGAAAGGGCCCAGGTTCAGCAGGCGCAAGCAAACGTCAATTTGTATCAAAGCCAGTTGAACGATATTTATCTGGCCAGCCCGATAGACGGAGTAATTACCAAGATAAATATCAAGAAGGGACAGGTTGCTCCTGTCTCGCAGACAGCAATTAGCTTGCTTTCGTCAGAGCCATTCCAAATAAAAGTGGATATTTATGAGCAAGATATAGTAAATGTAAAAGTGGGCGATGATGTAAAAATAGATCTGGTTCCTTTCCCCAAAGAAACGTTTAATGGAAAAGTTTTATCTATTGATCCAGCAGAAACAATTGTTGATAATGTTGTTTACTATGAGGTGACAGTTGAATTCCCAGACCAGCCAGATGGAATTAAATCCGGCATGACAGCTGACATTACGATTGAAGCCAACAAAAAAGAAAATGTTGTGCGCGTTTCTAAAAACGCGATTGCCCAGATTGACGGAGCAGAAACCGTGCAGGTTTTTAGAAACGGAAAAATTGAAAATGCTATAATTACCACAGGCCTTGAGGGCAACGATTACTATGAAGTTACCTCAGGGTTAAACGAAGGAGATATAATTATCATGGGAAAGCAGTAATGCCAGAGCCCCTAATAAAACTTGAAAATGTTTGGAAAACCTATAAATTAGGGGAGTTTGACCTCTCGGTTTTGAAGGGCGTTAATTTGGAAATCCAATCAGGCGGTTTTGCCACAATAATGGGTCCTTCTGGTTCTGGAAAATCAACTTTAATGTATATGTTGGGGCTTTTGGATACGCCGTCTCAAGGCAAGGTTTATCTGCAAGGCCAGGACACTTCAAACTTTTCTGAAGATAAATTAGCTGAAATTCGCGGGAAAAAAATCGGATTTATTTTTCAGCAGTTTAATTTGCTTCAGAATTTAACATCGCTAGAGAACGTAATGCTGCCCATGATTTTTCAGGGCATACCAGAGGAGAAGAGGCGTGAAAAATCCAAGCAGCTTTTAGAGTCGGTGGATTTGGGCAAGAGAATGGACCATAGGCCCAGCGAAATGTCTGGAGGAGAACAGCAAAGAATTGCTATCGCTAGGTCTTTGGTAAATGACCCGGAAATTTTAATTGCCGACGAGCCAACCGGAAACTTGGACTCTTCAACTGGAAAAACAGTTATGGAAATTTTAACAAAACTCCATAAAGAGCAGAAAAAAACAATTGTTGTAGTAACGCACGACCCGACCATTGCCCATTACAGCCAAAACATAATTCATATACAAGACGGACAAATTGTGGCAAATCATTTTAAAGAGGCGGACATTTTGTGGTCTGAAGATGGCATTAAAAAAAATGTTTAAAATTGACATTAACAATCTAAAAGAATATTTTAAGATTGCCGTAAAAACCATATCCACGCGCAGGGTGAGGTCTTGGCTTACAACAATCGGAATTGTCATTGGCGTATTTTTAATCGTATCTTTGCTTTCCTTATCCGAGGGGCTAAAGGGCGCTGTCTTAAAGCAGTTGAATATGATGGGCAAGGATTTAATCACCATTATGCCAGGCGACATGACCAATATAACTTCGCTCATAGCTGGCCAGAAGCTCAGCGAAGAGGATTTAGATATTATCAAAAAAACCGAGGGGGTAGATAATGTTGCGGAGATGGATTACACCTCTGTGGTGATAAGATACGGGGACCAAAAGAAAACCGCGCTGGTTTACGGCGTTGATTTGAGGAATGATTTAGATATTTTAAAAAATGACGTGGGCTGGTCTCTGGCGCAGGGCAGGTGGCCAAATTCAGGCAAAAATGAGATAATCATCGGCAGTATTGTGGCAACGGATACTTTTCCTGGTTTGAAGGCGGGTAATGAATTGGTGATAAAAGGTAGAAAATTTGCGGTAGTCGGAGTTTTAAATTCAGTCGGTTCTAAACAGGACGATTCAATGGTGGGCATTGATTTAAATATATTCAGGTCTGTTACCGGAGAAAGAGACGGAGCTAAAATGGCTATGGCAAAAACAAAGCCGGGATACACCCCAGAATCTGTTGCAGAAAGATTAAAAAGCAACCTTAATGAAAATAGGAAGCGACAAATAGGACAGAAAGAGAATGATTCCTCGTATACCATACTGACTTCAGCCACCATGGCAAATATTGTCGGAAATGTTATGGGGCTTATACAGGCAGTTGTAATCGGGTTTGCGTCGATTGCTATAGTTGTAGGCGGTATAGGAATTATGAATACAATGTACACCTCTGTCCAGGAAAGGACAAAAGAAATTGGAATTATGAAGGCCATAGGAGCTAAAAACCGGACAATTGTAACTATATTTTTAATTGAATCTGGAATTTTTGGCTTGCTTGGCGGAATAGGTGGAACTTTGTTTGGGTTGATGCTTTCTAAGGGGATAGAAATCTATTTTCAGATTCATCCGTTGTTCTATTTTCGGGCAGAAGTTGGTCCGGGCTTAATCTTATTTTCTCTGACTTTTTCTTTCGCAATCGGATGTATCTCCGGATATTTTCCTGCAAGGGCTGCTGCCAAACTAAAACCCGTGGACGCGTTGCGTTACGAATAATGAATACGAATTTACAAATCTGCTACGAATATATAAATACGGATTAGTGCATCAGTAGCCTGTTGGATTTGTAAATTAATAACATTAGAGTTAAAATTAAGCAATTAATATTTATTTTAAAAACTATGAAAATTAATAAAGAATCCGGGCAGGCATCAAGACTGCTTTTGGTTTTAGCAATAGTGGTTTTGGTAGCCGCCATAATTACTTATTTGGTCATAAAAATGGCAGAGCAACCGCAGGGGCCCAATCCTCCTCCAGACAATACGATTCCGGCGCCGATTTATGAACAAACATTAGGAGATATTAGATTTGTCTTCGAAGTTGCCTTAGACAAGGATGGTATTTTAAAGGTGTCAGAAATAAAAAGCAGTCAGTATAATTACCAAAGGGACGACCTTCCGGTATCTAATCCGGGAGCAAAATTTATTCAGGTTACAGTCGGCGCGCAGAATGTTGGAATACAGCAGACTGTGCAGGGTGCGTGGGATATCCAGAATATCGTTGACGACAAGGGAAGAAATTTTGCCCCACTTGGCAACTACCAAGTGAACGCCTGGCTTCCTAGTCCTAATCTTTGCGGAACAATATTGCAGCCGGCCTTTGATCCGACGCCATGTGATAAGATATATGAGGTTTCGAAGGCATCCACGGGGCTTAAAATACGGGTCCAAACAGGACAGAACAACGGAGCTATTTCTACAGGCAAAGTAACTTCGTACTTACTTGATTTAATAGTCAAATAGAAAACGAATTTCCACGAATTAAAAACGAATGCTCACAAATCACGAATAAGCAAATTCTTGATTCGCGAAAATTAGTTAAGTATTCGTGATAATTAGTCACTATCATGGTTGACCAAAATCAAAATAAAAAAGAAGAAGTAAAGTCGCTAGAGAAAGCAGCGCCCCTTACAGAGCAAGCTGTGCATTTTAACCGTGAGGCCGAAAGTACTTTAGAGAAAGCTCCGGAAAAGAAGGAATCCCCATATGAAAAAGTTGTGTCAGACGAGTTGAAAAGGGAAATAGAGCTGATGGAAGTTGACGATAATTTAAAAAAGCAGGCGGAACAGAAGGCGAATAAAATTAGTTTTTTAGCAGACGATGATAAATTAAAAAAACTTTTGGCTGTTGCCAGGGAAAAAGGAGTTGTATTCGCCATAAAGGTGGCAAAATCAATGAACGACCCGTTTATTTTAGATACATTGCATGATGCCTTGGCGCGGGAAGGATATTACAAAGATTTCACTTCGTGAAATCTTTGTAAAAACTAATTATCAAACCAGAATACCGAAAGAATACCCAAGCTTCAAGCCCCAATTTTAAAACTTAGATATTGGGTATTAGGATTTTCTTCGGACTTCGGATTTGGTTATTGGGATTTATAATAATAATATGTCTATAATTATCCCCGGTTTAGTGTTGGTTTTTCTTTTGATTGTTCTGGCTTTTATCATCGTATTAAACTCAGAGACCAACGAAAAAAATTCAGTTTTTGGAGGACTGGATATGGTTTTGTTTTTGGTTATGATGCCGAAAAATCCGCCGAAAAAGGAGGGGGAACAGCAGAAAGAACAGAAAATAATGATAGCCCAAATGGAGCAAGTCTTCGCTAATTTTTTGTATTTAAAAAAGCGGAGAATGTTTCAGGAGGATCCCTCGTGCGCCTTTGAAATTGCTTCGCAAATCGGAAATGCCGACATATCCTTTTATGTTGCAATTCCCAAATATTTAGAATCAGTTTTTGAAAAATATGTTCAGGGCGTTTATCCCAATGCAATTGTGGACAAGGTCCCGCAGGACTACACTGTTTTTGAACCGCAAGGAGCAACAGCGGGCGCGTATTTCAAGCTTTCAGAGTCCTCTCTTTTTCCAATAAGCACTTATCAAACATTAGAAACCGATCCTCTGGCTTTGGTTTCAAATACTTTGAGCAAGATTTCGCCCGACGAAGGCGGGGCAGTCCAGGTGTTAATAAGGCCTCTTTCAAGATTTAATTTGAGAAAGAAAGGAGAGAAAGCTTTAAAGAAAATACGTGAAGGAAAACAGGTAAGAGACGCCGCCATTCAGGCGTTTAGGGGACCTGTATTGGATTTGTTAGATGAAATTATCAGCCCCCACGATTCTAAAAAACAAAATCAGAATCCTCATCTAGACCAGTTTGGAAAGCCGAAAGAGCAAGGTTTTGACCAGAAGGGATACGAGTCTATCCAAAGTAAAATTCAAAAACAGCCCTTTGAGACAAATATAAGAGTTGTTTCATCTGCGCAAACACAGGAGCGCGCAGATGAAATTTTAAGCCATTTAACTTCAGCATTCAGCCAGTTTTCCCTCTCTGCTATCAACAGCTTGGAAGTAAAACAGGTTTATAGGAGAGAGTTGCAGAAATTGGTTTACGATTTCAGTTTTAGGAATTTTAACAAAAAGCAATCAAACATCCTAAACTTAGAAGAGCTGGCGAGCATCTATCATTTTCCAACGCAGTACATTGAAACTCCATATATTAGGGCCGCAAAGTCAATAACAGCCGCTCCGCCATCAGATTTACCGGAAAAGGGAGAGCTTTTAGTTGGAGAGATTGATTACAGAAATGAAAAAAGGGAAGTTTATTTCGCTTCGAAGGAGGACAGACGAAGACATTTTTATTATATTGGGCAGACCGGAACCGGAAAATCATATTTTATGCAGGGCTTGATTATGCAAGATATTTTGAACGGAGAGGGAGTTGCGGTTATTGATCCACATGGAGAATTAGTCGACGGTGTTTTAGCGGCGATTCCTAAAGAAAGAATTGATGACGTTGTTATGTTTGAGCCATTTGATACTGAAAGGCCTTGCGGTTTGAATATGTTAGAATACGATTCGCCAGAGCAGAAAGATTTTGCAGTCCAAGAAATGATTGCGATTTTTATGAAGCTTTTTCCGCCAGAAATCATCGGCCCGATGTTCGAACACTATATGAGAAATGCCATGTTAGCTTTAATGGCAGACAAAGATAATCCGGGAACCCTAGTTGAAATTCCAAAAATGTTCACTGACCCGACGTTTTTGCAACAAAGAATGGCAAAAGTATCTGACCCGATTGTAAGAAGCTTTTGGACAAAAGAATGGGCGCAGACAACAGGCAACACTAGGTCTGATATGTTAGGTTATGTGGTTTCAAAGTTGGGCAGATTTATTGAAAACGAAATGATGAGAAATATAATCGGCCAATCGCGTTCAGGTTTTGATTTGGCAGAAATAATGGATTCAAAAAAGATATTTTTAGCCAATTTGTCCAAGGGTTTGACGGGGGAAGTGAATAGTTCTTTACTGGGCTTGATTTTGGTTTCAAAAATGCAAATGGCTGCAATGAGGCGCGCGAGAATTCCAGAAGAACAGAGAACAGATTTTTATTTATACATCGACGAGTTCCAAAACTTTACAACCGATTCAATCGCCTCAATTTTATCTGAAGCCAGAAAATATAAATTGAATTTAACAATGGCACACCAATATATGCCACAGCTTACTGACCAAATTAGAGAAGCAGTTTTGGGAAACGTTGGAATGATAGGCGCTTTCAGGATTGGCGCCGAAGATGCAGAGAAATTAGAAAAACAATTTGAGCCGGGATTTTCAAGATTCGACCTAGTGAATTTGGACAATCGTACAATGATTGTAAAAATGCTGATTAATGGAAAAATTTCTACTCCATTTAAGATGAATACTTTGCCGCACGATAAAGGAAGGCCGGAAATTGTCGACGCAATTAAAAAAATATCAAAATTAAAATATTCGCGGGCAAAAGATGTTGTTGAACAGGAAATAAGCCAGCGCTCATTTGCAGAGCCACTGTCTCCCTTAGTCCCTCCTGAAAAATAAAATGCCGTTAACGCCCGGCTGCTACAGGCCGGGTTTTTGTTTGATTTTATTTTTGAGTGTGATATGCTATCTGTAGACACAAGGATTATTCCGGGCGCCAGCCCAGCCTGAGCAGCGGGCCGCCCTCCTCCATTAGGGTGTGATGCGCTGGGTTGCTTGATGATGCACACCCAGGCCCCTCTCTCAGAGAGAAGGGCCCTCGTCCGAGAGCCCAACCAGGCGTGCAGCGTCCTTTAGCCGCGCGTGGTGCCCGGAATAATTTTACGCGAGGGGGGGGTTGGATATCGCGGATCTTCGCGCCACCCCCCTTTTCTTTAGTAAAATAATATCTTTAAATCAAAAACCAGCCCGTAGGCTGGTTTTTGATTGAGAATATTCCTATTTCTCTTTTAACTTTCTATTCTTCCGATTTCCTGTAACTTTTCAATCGTTTTTCGTACGGCGCCATTCTTCGCTCGTCCTACAATTTCGTCTAATGCTGTGTCCGCAAGATCCGGGTTTTTATATCTTCTTTTTTCCTGAGGAGTAGGTCTAAAAAGCCCACGATCTTCTATGTAGTCATATATTGCTTTTTTTACTTCTTCGGGATCACGAGACGCGTCCTTAAATTGTTCGTAAGCTCTCAAATAATGTTGAACCAACCTTTCTTGCTCCAGCAAAAATCTTTCTTGCATTGGAAGGTTACTTTCGCTTATTTGCGATTTTTCTCTTGGAGATTTAGCGATTAATCCTTCTGACTTTTCTAGCTCCACTTCGTCCAGATCCTCAGCGTTTTCAGGTATAATTCCGGCGCCCTCATCGAGCGACTCCTTTTCCAGTTGCCCCGGACCTTTTTGTAACGACGGGAATGGTGTTGGTGGCTCACTTTCAACTTCCATATGTTCTGACATATTTTATTTAAATTAATTATATGGTTAATTATAAAAATTATTCTATTCTTTGTTAACTCTTCACCCTAACGGCGACATATGAGCCGGGAAAGTACAGTGGTCAGATATTTTTCAGATATTATTGATTAGAGGGTGAAGAGTCGACTCTTCTGACATACGCTCCTTCATCTGTATTTACTTCTATTATATCACCTTCTTCAACAAATAAAGGAACCTGTATAACTGCGCCAGATTCTAAAACAGCTTCTTTTGTTCCGCCTTGTGCGCGGTCTCCCCTTACGCCCGGAGAAGTTTCTTTTACTTTTAAATTGACCTTAATGGGAAGTTTAAAGTTAATGATTTTTTCTTCAAAAACTATTCCTATGACAAGTTCGTTCGGCCTTAGATATTTTGCCTGAGGGCCGATTTGTTCTTCTGTGAAAAAAAACCTTTTTGCAGGATCGTCGGGTTCGCAAAAAAAGTATTGTCCCTTTGTGCTGTAAAGGTATTTTATTTCATGTTTTTGCAAATTAGCCTCATTAAAAACTTCTCCCTGCTGAAAATTCACCTCGCGAACCTTCCCATCTATCAGGTTTTTAATTTTGCTCTGGATTACGGGCCTTCTCTGGGCTGTTTTCATGGCTCCAGAATCCAAAACCACCCAGGGCTGGCCCTCAAAAATAAATTCAACGCCCTTTTTTATATCTGTATGACTTAGCATATTTGTTAAACTAATTATCGCGAATGCTTAACGAATTTTCGCGAATCACGAATTTATTTATTCGTGATTTGTGAGCATTCGTTTTTAATTCGTGGAAATTCGTTAGTCTATTACCCTCCACTCAATAGTGTTTTGTTTGTCGGCGAACTCTAACCACTCGCCGTATTTTGAAATTACAAACCATTTTTTCTTTGTTTCAGACCAAATCATCGGGTCTCCTTTGTAAAATGGTTTTTTAACTATTTCTTTCGGCTTTAACCTATCTAATTCAAGCCATTTTTTAAAAACAGTTTCAATCGCGTAATCAAGCTTTCTTGTGGTCGCCCATTGAGCCACTGTATTAATTGCAGATTTCGCTTTTTCAATGGAGCCGGCAAGTTCTAAAAGTTGTTTTGCCGGTTTTGTAAATCTGGAATATATTATCTTTCTTTTTTTAGCATTTTCTTTTAATTCTTGCAAGCTTAACCCTTTTGACTGGAAAAAGTGCGTTATAATTTGTCTTATTGCGGTTTCTTCTTTTAATTCCTCAAACTCTTTAATTTTTCCATGTTTAATATACTCCTCAATTTTCTTCGCGTTTTTATCGCCGATTATTCTGGGA
>Ga0265595_1000453_pt1 | contig 37241 bp, 42 predicted proteins | sample saktaG_15_FD_190148 | JGI IMG/M metagenome (GOLD analysis project Ga0265595, IMG submission 190148) | Saline water microbial communities from Sakinaw Lake, British Columbia, Canada - sak_2013_06_06_50m | ecosystem: Environmental > Aquatic > Non-marine Saline and Alkaline > Saline ...
AACCAGAATTCATTTCCATTAAGTTTACAATAGCCTAAATCCTTGAGATGAACAATATCTCCGTCCTTTACCTTTGCACTTATGTCTAAGTGGACTTTTTTTGTTTTGTTGTCTGGTGTTCTTAATGTGAATTCTTTTGTAGTTTTTGATTTTTTTCTTATTTCTGCTTGGATTGCTCTATTCTTTATTATTTCTCTGTTTAGGTTGTTTAATAGCTGGAAGTAATCTTCTTTTGTAATTACCTTATCCACATCACTCAATCCTCTTTGAACTGCAAGCTGTCTGAACGCTTCTGCCTGATAGCCTCTTTTTTTTAGAGGGGCTATAAATGGAAGTCTTATGTCTTCCCATCCAGAGAATTTTCCTTTATTAATTAATTCCTTAGTTTTTGAACATGAAATTTCTAAATCAGTGAATTTATATCTGCCTAGGAAGTAAGTGTGAGGTATTGGTTTGTTGAAAACTTTGAACATCATCGCTTGTCTTTTTGCATTATCTTGGTGTTCTTTTCCTCTTATTATATGGGTTATGTTGAATTCCATGTCGTCTAATGTGACACATAAGTTCATCAAAGGCCAGACTCGGTATTTGTTTTTTTGCTTTGGATGTTTTTCTGTTACAATTCTTGCTAATGGAAAATCTCTTAATGCAGGGTTGGGGTCGTCTAAGTCTGATTTAAATCTAAGGACTGCTTTACCTTCTTCATATCCTTTTTTGTCAAGCATTCTCTTCCATCTTTTCAAATGCTCGGTGGAATCTAAAAATCTGCAAGGGCAGGGTTTCTGCTGTTCAATTAATTTTTTGAATTCTTCTGGATCACAGTCGCAAATGTATGCTGCATTTTTTGTTATGAGTTGTTCTGCAAAATCATAATATTTTAACATTCTATCTGATTGTGCATAGGATTCTGCAACATTTCCGAAAAGCCAGTCTGCTTCTTCAGGAATCATTTTATATGCTGCGGGCTCTATGTTGGCTGGATTTGTATCTTCAATTCTTAGGTAAAACTTGCCATTGTATTTTTTTGCGTATAATGAAGAAGGCATTCCTGTTGCAGCATGTCCAATATGCATTGGGCCTGATGGTGAGGGGGAAAATCTTGTTGCAATGTCTTCTGTACTTTCTAGTTCGGGCATTCCTTCTCTTTCAGGCCTTTTTCCGACTTCTTGTTCAAGTTCGCTGAATTTGGCTGTTTTTTCTTCTATTGAGAGTTTATTTACCTTTTCTGTAATCTCGTTGATTAAAGGCATTGTTTCTTTTGATTTTGATTTGTCAAGCCCTTCGTGGAAGAGGGAGTTAAGAACTTTTCCAGGGATGGCATTTCCATTATGTTCTATGGCATTTTTTAGGGCGTATGCCCATATTTTTTTTGTTAATTCCTTTTTATCCATGTTTGATTAAGGTTTATGAGGGTTTTAAATTTGTTGATTTAGAAAAAACAAAATTACCAATTAATCGGAGCTACTGAAGAAGAACTATCGCCAACACCCGCCTTTCTTTCTAAAAGTTCTATTCTTTGTTCCATTTTGTAGATTTTGTTGTCCAACTCGGTAATCTTTTCATCTACTTCTCTTTTATTATAGCCCTCTGATTCTGATGAGAAACTTGTCGTTGAGCTTTGTGAAGGAGTTGAAGAAGGACTATTAAAAAAATTGAAGGATTTCTTTGCGAGAGGTTTTTGTTTTCTTAGATCTACAAAACCTTCCTTATCTGTTGGAATTTCGATATCTTTTTCAGGAATTATTATTCTGCCTCTTCTTTGAAGCTCACGAATGTCAATCATCCTCTTTTTCTTGAATAACATGATAATTTAAAGAAAGGTGTTTATATAAATTTATCTGGGTGGAGTTAAATCTCTTAGTTTAAGAGAGTTATAAGAATGTTTAAAAATCCTTTTCATTTATCAGAATTATGCGTGGATGGTTAAGTGGTAGAATACGACCTTGCCAAGGTTGTGACCCGGGTTCGATTCCCGGTCCGCGCATTTGCATTCTCGCTGATTTGTTGATTATATCTTGAGAAAGCGAATGCTTGGAGGTCCGCGCATTTGCATTTCTAAATTAGGAACTTTATGCTTAAAAAAGCGAATGTTTGGAGGTCCGTGCATTTGTACAGTGTGGTCTTACGCATTTCAATATTGAAAAGATTTATAACGGGCAAATATTATTATAATTTATGGATGCGCGAGATAGGGGTTCATTAAGGGGTAGCCTTGTTGAGATTTTTGGAGGTATCTTGGTTGTTCTGGGAATTTGGAATTTTAATTTTAGCTCTAGTTCTAATATTTCTGCACAACCTCCTTCAGATACTCCTTATGGTTACCAAGAAGTTGATCCTAATTCTGTTTCTCCGGATCCTAACAATCCTAATAGGTATGTAAGCCGAGTGTTCAGACCTTTTGGTTATGATGCTAACTCTGGCGATAGGTTTTTGAGTGAAAGATAATGTTTTATGGTATCCTTAAAAATCAAGATTGGCAATTACTCATAATCAGCCATATTACCCATGCCTCTTGGAGACATTGAGTTTTGATTTGGTCTTTTTGCTGCAATCACATCGTCAATTCTTAGAATCATTATTGTGACTTCTGCTGCAGATGATATTGCCTGAGTTTTAATTTTTAGAGGTTCTATGATGCCTTTCATTAAGGTGTCCTCAACTCTTCCTGTGAACAAATTCAAACCGAAATTCTGGTGCCCTGAGTCATGAGCAACTTTTAATTCTGTTAAAGCATCTATGGGATCCATGCCGGCATTTTCTGCCAAGGTGAAAGGAATATATTCTAGGGCTTTTGCAAATTCTTCAACTGCAAGTTGTTCTCTTCCTTTTAGAGTTTGTGAGTATTCCTTAAGTCTTTTACTTAATTCAATTTCTACTGCTCCTCCGCCTGCAACAACTTTCGAGTCTCTTAATGTTGCTGCTACATCTCCGAGGGCATCTTTTAATGCTCTTTCAATTTCATCAAGAACGTGTTCTGTTCCGCCTCTGATTAAAATTGTGATTGCTTTTGGGTTTTTGCAACCAGTAACATAAGTCATTGCTTCATCTCCCTGCCTAATTTCTTCGACCTTTGCAGCATAGCCAATCTCTGATGGAGTTAGCTCTTTTATGTTTGAAACAATTCTCGCACCTGTTGCTTTCGATAGTTTTTGCATGTCTGATTTTGCAACTCTTCTTAATGCATAAATTCCAAGCTTTGCTAGATAGTATTGTGCAATGTCGTCTATTCCTTTTTGACAGATAATTACATTGGCTCCTGACTGGCTTACTTTTTCAACCATTGATTTTAATATTTCTTCTTCTTGGTTTAGAAAACTTTGGAATTGTTCCGGAGATGTTATGGAGATTCTTGTTTGTGTTTCTAGATTTTTCAATTCAAGTGCAGAATCAATTAAGGCTATTCTTGCATTTTCTATTTTTATAGGCATATCCATGGAAACTCGCTCTTTGTCAAGGACAATCCCTGAAATTAATTCTGTTTTTTCAATTGACTGGCCTTTTTGTTTTTCTATTTTGATATCATCGAGATTTACTTTTCCATTTTCTGCTATAAGTTTTATTGCGCTTACAATAATGTCATCGAATTTCTCTTTTACGTATTCTGCTCCTTTTCCGGTCATGGCTGTCTGTGCAATTTTTAATAGTTCATCTTCTGTGTTTATTTCAACCGATAAGTCTTTTAGAATCTGCTGGGCTTTGTCTGCTGCTAGCCTATAGCCCTTTGTTATTATGGTTGGATGAATTTTATTATCTAAGAGTTTTTCTGCGTTTTCTAATAATTTTCCGGCTAACATTACGGCTGTTGTCGTTCCATCTCCGACTTCTTGTTCTTGAGTTCTTGCTATTTCAACAATCATTTTAGCAGCTGGATGTTCAATATCCATTTGCTCTAGAATTGTTACTCCATCATTTGTTACAGTAATGTTTCCTGCAGAATCAACAAGCATTTTGTCCATTCCTTTTGGTCCTAATGTTGTTTTAACTGTTTCTGCAATTATTCTTGCTGCTAGAATGTTATTTCTTTGGGCATCTCTGCCTAAAAGTCTTTGAACGTCTTCTGGTATTACTTGTTTGTCTGTCATACCTAAAAATACAAGAATTTCTTTATAAGGATTATTGTGATGAAGTGCCATCTTCGTCCTATCTTATTTTTCTTTTGAAACACCAATTTTCTTTTTGTAAAAGAAAAGAGTGTAGGATTATTGTGATTGAGTTATAATTATGATAATTATGCTGTTGCCGTAACTAAACTGCCTTCTTTAGAAAACTCTCTTCCGAGGCATTCATTTGGATCTGTAATGCCATCTTTTAACTGGGCTCTATATTCTTTATCGGTTCCTGCTATTTCACATGCCTTGCAATCAAAATAAACCTGCATGATTTGTCCTGTTTGTTCATTTAAAACATTTCCATGGTGGGGACGTCCAGAATAAAGACATCTTGGTCCGAGATTTAAATCACCATCACCCATTTTCTGTTTTCTTAATTTAATGAGATATATAAATCTTTTCTTGGTCTTGTGTTATCCTAAAGTGGGAGTAAAGCTATTTAAAAGAAAATGACTTTGATTAATTATGAAAACTGGAATAAAGGTTGGGGACCTTATGACTAGAAGTTTTGTTTGGGTGTCTCCTGAGACTAATTTGCATGAATGTGCCAAGGAGATGATTAAAAAGAGAGTTGGGAGTCTTATTATCAAGGAGAAAGACAGATTGAAAGGAATTTTAACTGAGAAGGATATTTTGTGGGCTGTTGTGAAGAAATCGGATTTAACAAAAATTCCTGCGAAAGATTTGATGAAGAGAAAAGTCGTGACAGTAAAGCCCAATATGGATATTGTTGATGCATTAAATAGAATAAAAAAGAAAAGAGTAAGAAGGCTCCCGGTTGTTGAAAAGAAAAGAGTTATTGGAATGCTTACTGTTAATGATATCTTGAGAATTGATCCTGGGCTATTTGAGCTAATTTCGGAGACGGTTAAAATAAAGGAACAAACTGAAAAACTGAAGAAGGGAAAAATATTGGAAAAGAAATCGGGTGTTTGTGAGGAATGCGGGCAGGTTGAAATGCTTTCCAAAGACAACGGTTTATGGGTTTGCGGGGATTGCTATAGTTCTAAGTAAAGTTTAAATAGATTATAATTCTAAAAACATAAAGATGGTGCAGAAGTCAAATGTTTTAAAGCAGTTCCTTAAGCATAAAGGGATTTTTAATTATGTAGAAGTTTATGCGTTTTGCTATGAATGGCTTGTCAATGAGGGCTATAAGGTTTCTGAGACATTATATCAGGAGAAGGTTACTGAGGCTAAAGATGTAGTTATTGAGTGGGTTGCAAGAAAGGATGTTTCTGATTATTTTAGAAATGTTATGAAACTTAATTGGCATTTAATCAGAATGAGTGATGTTGAAATTGAGAAAGATGGAAAAAAGGTTAAAACGAATAGGGGCGATTTTGAAATTAAGTTTACTGTTGATTTGGAAAGGGACTATGAGGGAAGATGGGAAGAGAGGCCTTTTTGGAAGTTCTTTCATTCAATTTATGATAAGTATATTGCAAGAACAACGATTGAGGAATATGAGGATAGGCTTACGGACAAGGCAATTGAGTATATTGAGCAGATAAAGTCGTTTTTAGAATTGGAAGGAAAGAGAAAATAAACTCATCACACATATATTTATAAAATCAGAAAATATTTTTCTAGCATGAAAAAGGTGCTAATTTGCTTTGTGGCTTTACTTATTTTAGGAAGTGTATCAGCTCTTTCTGTTCAGGCAAATTCGGTTGATAAAATTGTTGTTCCTGATTTTAATAAGCCCGCAAAAATGCAGCTTACTATAACTGATGCGGAAGAGGGAAGTTACAATGTCTATACTCTTACAGGAGTAAGTATTAAACCTACGAGTCCGTTTGAATTGCATTCAGGAACAAATGAGATAGAAGTTTATGTCTATCCTACAGCGAGCCTTAATGAAAGAGGATATTATACTTTCACATACAATCTAAAGAAAATAGGTGGGGCCAATTATGAGGATAGGATGAGTGTGAGAATTTTGGATTTAAAAGACTTGATTGATCTTGAATCTTCTGCTGACTTTGATTCTGGGCAAATTGTTATTGCCTTAATAAATAAAGAGAATATTGAGTTAAAAGGTGTTAGTGTGCGATTTTCAAGTTTTTTATTTGATACTCAAGGAAAGGTCGACCTTACACCGGAGCAGGATTCTATAATCTCAATTGATGTTGATAAGACTGAGTTGAGCAGGACAAAACCTGGTTCTTATGTTGTCAGTGCTGAATTTAATACATTAAATGGGAAGAAAGAAATAGATGGAACGATTTTTATTGGAGAGAAAAAAGGAATTTCAACGCAGGAAGATTCGTCGGGATTTTTGATACATACTAATTCTATAACAAAAATTGATGTAGGGAATGTTGAAGAGGTTGTGAGTATTCAAATGAAAAAAGATGTTTTCTCAAGGTTATTTACAAGTTTTAATATTGAACCTACATCTGTTGATAGAAGCGGTATTTCTGTTGAATATTCGTGGAGTGATAAGCTGATGCCTGGTGAAGTTTTGAATGTTAAGGCAAGAACTAGTTATATTATTCCTTTTTTAATAGTTGTTTTTGCAGTGGTTGTTGTACTTGGCTTTAGGAGATATAGCGAGACAAAGATAGATGTAAAGAAGAGTGTTCATCATGTTAGAACAAAGGGTGGGGAATTTGCTTTGAGAGTGAATATTTCTGTAAATGCTAAGACGAGAATTGAGAATGTTTCTATTATTGATAGAGTTCCTGCAATGGTTAAGATTTATAATAAATTTGGAACTATAAAACCTGATAAGATTGACGCAAAGACTAGAAGACTGCACTGGAATATTGGCGATTTGAATGCGGGTGAAGAGAGAGTATTTAGTTATGTTGTTTACTCTAAGATTGGAATAGTGGGGAGATTTGCACTTCCAGAAGCTATGGTATTGTATGAGAAGGATGGAGAAGTAAGTGAGACTAGCTCAAATGTAGTTTATTTCTTATCTGAACAGATTAAAGGGGAAGAGTGATTATTCGTCTCTTTCGGTCTGTCTTTGTTTCCAAGAATTCATCTCTGCTTGATTTACTAGCCTTTGATAGTGTTCTGAGTCTGGGTTATACATTTTCATTAGGGCTGATAAATTCTCTATCCGGCTATTAATTTCATCTACTCTATCTCTGTTTGGATTATGTGCTTGGTTCAAGAACAAGGTCCTTAATTCGTTATGTGCTTGGGCTAGTTGTTCTGAGGCTTCATCACAAATTTGCTCTCTGAACATTTCTACGTCTTCAATTTTACCATCATCTGCTGAATCCCTAATCTTGCTTTCATAAACATCTATATTGGATGTGTCTTCCGAATCTTCGGGGGAAGGCTTGGTTTCTGTTTGCTTGAATTTCAAGCATTTGGTTGCATAATCTCTGAAATTGCCAAGGTGTTGTTCTAAATCTTTTAAATCGGGTCTTTCTGGATCTTGGGCTCTAAGTTGATGTAATCTCATTGTTAGGTCTGATGCCTTTTTAGTAACGAAATCGTAAAGTTGATCATTTAATTCGCTAGCTATCCCTATATCTCTCTCTTTAAAGTAGAAAATGTCTAATTCTAGGCCTTTAATCTCTTCGTAAGTCTTTCTGAACATCTACTTTTTTATGTTTGGTGTTTTTTAAAGATTATTGTGATAGGTTTTTATAATCAGATTTTGTTGATTAATCATGGATAAAATTCATGCAAAATTAAAGCAAAAACCGGAAGATTTCATTGTTGAAGAAATTGGTGAGGATTGGAGTTGTAAGGTGGATGCTTTTACAAATGGCTATGAGAAGAAAGTGATTGATATTAGTAAGATTGATTTAGAGAATAAAAGAGATTTTTTATGGTGTGAAATGGAGAAAATTAATACTGATCATTTTTCTGCTATGCAAGAAATTGCAAAACAGTTGAAAAAGCCTGTTAGGGATATTGGGTACGCAGGAAGCAAAGATAAAAAGGCATGGACATCCCAAAGAATTTCTATCTTTAAGCCGAGTATTGAATTACTTGGAAAGTTTCAAAGCTCTTCTGTTTTTTTGAAGAATTTCAAGTGGAATAAAAGGAAGATTAAGATAGGATATTTAAATGGAAATAAGTTTAAGATTATATTGAGGGATGTTGATCCAAAAAAGGCTAGGAATTTGAATAGGCTCAGGAATATTAAGCAGTTTCCTAATTTCTTCGGGGTGCAGAGATTTGGCATTAATGGACGGAATTTTGAAATCGGAAAGTTAATATTTAAGAGAGATTTTCAGAAGGCGGTTAAGATTTTTATTGATGAAGGAAATAGCTATCTTAAGGACTATCTTGAAAAAAATCCGGAGGATTTTTTAAAGGGGCTATTGAGGATTGATAGAAAGACTTTGTTAATGATTGCTCAATCTGTTCAGAGTAAGATTTATAATGAGATTTTAGAGAGAGCTATCGAAGAGAAAATTGATTTTTCGGAACAAAAAGTTATGCTGGCAGGTTATAGGATTAATTTTTCTCAGGGAAGGCTTGGAGAGATTGAAAAAGAAGTTTTGGAAGACTTTGGGTTGAGTTTGGAAGATTTTGATTTGAAGGAAATTAGTTTTTTAAGACTTAAGGGAACTTATAGAAGAGCATTTTCGGATGTTCGTGATTTAAAAGCTGATGTTGAGGATGATGAAATGTTTTCGGGAAGTAAAAAGATTATTTTAGAATTTGGATTGGATTCCGGAGTTTATGCTACGACTCTTTTGGAAAGTTTTTTTGATTTTGATAGTTAGTTATGCTGCTATCTTTCTTTTATGATTTTCAATGGCTTCAAGGCCGAATTCACATGAGATGATCATTCTTTCTGCAATATCTACTTGCTGCATGGCTTTTGCGATTGTTTTTCCTGTTGCATGCATTGCTCTCTTTACTTTTGGGTCTTGTGTTTCATGGTACATATCCACTAATTCTCCATGCCTTGCTGTTGCTTCTTTTCTTACTCTTAATGCTGTTTGAAGAGTATCTGAATAAAGAAGGTAATTCCCGATAAACTCTTGTTTAAGAACTTCAGGCAATCTTGCTCTTTGAATTGCTTCGTAATCAAAGTTTACCATTATGCTGTTGCTCCTGCTTCTTGATAGTGTTGATGTTCCGCTCTTATGTGGGTATGACCCTGGCTTCTAAGGCATCTACCTAAAGCTAAAAGGTAGTTGTGGTCGTAGGGTGTTTGATTGGAATTTGGTTCTTCTGGATGTTTGATGCTTTTTAATAAAGCAGGGTTATTACCGATTACAGGACTTAATGCTCTTGCTACATTTTTTACTCCCACTCCTGCGTCTACTGGCTCAGAATCAGGGCTAAGTTGATAAAATGTGTGCTCTGTGCAAAGCTTATCTTCTCCCCATAAGGTTACTTCTAAAGGTTCTTGTCTTGTCATAAATTATTGGGGATTTTTGGGTTTATAAAGGTTTGGTTTGTTGTTCCTGTAAAGGAGTTAATATTTTCTTGATAGATGGTTCGGTCTTGTTTTAATAACATTTTTAAACAAAGTTTTCTATTTTGAGTTATTGGTTTTCTTATAGAATATCAATAATCCCTCTATAGCTCAATGGCAGAGCGCGTGGCTGTAGAATAGTGCAGACATTTCCCCTTCTTTGGGGTCAGGATGAAGCATGAACAGGGCATACTGGTTACAGTATGCTGTACAGAACCCGCGTTACCCCAGTTCGATTCTGGGTGGAGGGATATTTTATTTCTTAAACATTTAAGTGAAGAAGTCTAATTGCATATCAATCCTTCTTGCATAAGATAATTTGACAATAAGTATATAAACAAAAAGAGGTTATTATTAATATGAAAGCTTGGCTTAAAGGAGGTTTGATTGGTTTGTTTGTGTGGTTAGTTTATATCATATTTCTTATAACTACCTCAGGTTGGCATCCCGGATTCGCGCTTCCCCGGGGAAGCCCCCAGTGTTCTTTTGCAGAATGTCAGGCTCCTTGGGGTAGAGCTATTGAAAGCACAATAGATTTTCCAATAACTGCTTTCTCTTATCTACCAGTTAAATTAGAGGCGGCCCTTTTTGGAAATCTTAACCAACCGGGGATGTACGCCCTTGTAGTTCTTATTGGCATACCAAGTATAGTTGGATTTTTTTTAGTTGGAGCGATCATTGGCTGGCTAATCGTAAAAATAAAATCACGAAAATAACTTTACCCATAAATGATTACTTTTGGTCTGTTTTTGGTAACGGGATGTTTTTATTTCGAATATAAATCTCGAGATAATGGTAATTATTCTTTAGTAGTTACAAAATAATAAGGTTTAAAAACTCACAAAAAATAGCAATAGGATGGTATTAGGATTACTTAGGAGAACAAGGAGAAATGTTAATGGAGTTGTAGAGGTGTTAAATAGTCACCACAATCCTATTTTGGGAAATTATTATACTTTAGTTGTTAGAGAGTTAGATATTAATGGGGAAGCCAGAGGAAGAAGAACCCCTGTTCTTTACCCTTTTCGAGCCCATACAGAGTCAATTAATGTTGGAGATATTGTAACAGGATATGCTTCTCCAAGAACAAAAATAATGCCCTATGGATGGGTTCCTGTTTCTAAACTGACAGTTACAAGAAGGGCTAGTTAGGTTATTTAATTTCTAAACATCTTTAAAGATTAACCATCTTAAGAATACATGAATACAAAAGTAGTTCTCATGTCAATCTTAGCAATATTATGCCTGGCTTTAGGGTATTTAGTTAGTTTTTGGTTTTTTATTCCTGCTGTGATTATTATGATTTTGAATCATAGAGAATTATTTGGAAAGAAGGATTGATTATGATACCCTAGCACCTTTATTAAGAATATTTATAAAGCATCTTGAATATTATCTATTAGGAAAAAGAGTTCTGATAGTTTAATATGGCAAAAATAGAAGTAGTTTCACGGGATGGAATGGAATATTGTCTTAGTGACTTCTGGATGAAGGATCATGAAGGAAGAGAATATGGGCCTGTGATGGGATTTGAGTTAGATTCTTCGAATAAAAAATCAGCACATTCTATCCTTAAGAGTTTAGATTCGGATGGGCGAGGGCAAATTCTAGCAGATGTTGCTTTAGATGAATTGAGAGACACTAAGCAATGTTTGGTTCACATTTTGGATATTAGACGGAAAGTACCTGTTGAAGTAACTCTTCCAAGTGATAAATTGGGAGTTACTAATGTTCGTTATATCACTGCAAATTCTTCTGGCCCTCAGGAGATGATTGGTTTTAGCTGGAACCAATTTAATGAGTTAGGAAGACCAAGATTAATCAAGGGGGATTCTAGGATAGTTACAACCTATGAGGAAATAGCTCAGATCTCTAAGAAATACTTAAGGAATATTAGATAATTTTAAATAAATCTAAATCTTAAAATAATCATGGAAGGAAAATTTATAATTGCATCAGGACCTGTTATAATTGAAAATGGGAAGTTGTTAGTAAATAAAGATGATAAAGATGATTTTTATAAGCTTCCTGGTGGAACTATTGAGGGTGGGATAGAAGATTTAGAAGAAGCTTGTCATAGAGAAGTTCTGGAAGAAAATAATGCAAAGATTGAGATAATTAAACCTTTACATCCAATGATTTTATGGAAAAATCCACAGACTAAAGAAAGAATGGTTATTGTGTTGATTCATTATCTTGCGAAATTGTTGAATAAAGAAGAGATTAAGCCAATGGGAGAGATAAAAGAAGTTAAGTGGTTGGATATTAAAGAGATTAAGAAGAATAAACATAATGTTGCTCCGAATATTAAGTTTTTAATTGAAAAAGGAGATATTTGATTACTTTTTATTTATCACTGATACAAAACAGGATAATCATACCCAGAATCATATGAAGACCAGTTAACTTCTGAAATTGGATTGATTGATTGTAGGTTATTTGCCTTTACTTTATATGAGGATATTGTGTATAAATTATCATCCATGTACAAACTTCTTTTGATTGCTGTTTGATAATCTGGGTAGTTGTATCTTTGGATTCGCTGCCCATTAACTGTGTCTGGACTAACTGGTTCATTTGTTTTATTTATGTCGTGAGTAATTACGCCCCTTACTGTAATTTCTTCAGTATTCACATTCAATACATAGGCGCCTTGCCACTTGAATTCTCCATAAGTATTATCTTGTAAATTGTCTTGGGACTTATTTACTTCATATAACTGAATTGGAAGAACTAAAATTCCTTTTTCTTTATCGAATAAAACCGCTTTATGGTCGTATAATGCGTCCGAGTTTGTTCCCCTGTCCCCAATTTCTATTTTAGCGACTTCTTTTGGATTATTAAAATCAGAAACATCGAATAGAGATACTTTAACCCCTTGATACCATGCGAAGTCTAAATTTCTTTGAGCTATTAACTCATCTGCTGCAGCAACTGCTTCTTTTCCAATCCCTATTAAATGTGTTTCATCATAAGGATGAAGGTAATCTGAATAACCAGTTATCTTCAGGTAACCCAATACTTCTGGATTGCTTGGATTTGATAAGTCTATTACAAACAAAGGATCAACTTTTTTGAAAGTAACTATGTAGGCTCTTTCTCCCATAAAACGAGCTGAATAAATCTTTTCTCCTTTTGCAAGACCGTCAACGCTGCCTATTAAATTTAGGTCTTTGTTAAGGACATACAAATTGTTTAGGCTTTCTCCTTGCCAGAAATCTCCAGAGGTTGTAGCAATTCTGAAATTTCCGTTGAATTCATCCATAGAGAACTGGTTTAGAACATGACCTGGAACGTCTCCCCGGGTTATGTAAGATATTTCTCCTTGCTCTATATTTATCTTATGTATTACTGTTCTTTCTTTATTATTCTCTTTTGAATAATCTTCTAATTTCTGCATTAATGATGAATCAAAGTCTTGTTTTTCATTTCCTGTCAGTGTTGCAGAATAGTCATAAACTACTTTTTGTGCTTCTGAATATTTTTCATAATATGTTTTGTCTGAGTCTAAGAGGGTATTGATTTTGTCTTTTTTATCTGCAGGTAGTATAGTTAAGAAAATATCTTTCACGATACCAATTTGGTATTCACTTTGATCTGGATATTTGGTATAAGTTAAGAATAGGTTATTTTGAGATACATAAATACTTGAGGCATAGTCGGTTAAATATGCTTTTGAGTTTAGTTCTCCAGAATTTACATCTACTGAACTTATAATGCTGAACATATAATTTGAATAAGGGGTGTCAAAATAATAGACATTAGATATGGGCATTTCTTGCTTTACACCTTCTGAGTAATAGACAATTGGGCCGTTATTGTTAACGTATTTATTTGAAATTAAGTATACATAATCTCCGATCATTCTTGATTCTACATAATAACCTGACGCTTCAATAGTATTTTCTAGGACTGGGTTTGATCTTTCTTCAATATTGTAGATTAGTATGCTTGTTCCTGTATCTGAATTGCCATAGTAATATCCGGAATTTAAGAATATAATTAATTTATCTCCATTTACATATATGTTATTTGCATATCCGGTTAGGTTTATCTCACTTATTATGCTCATACTTTCAGAAGGGTACGCATTTACAATTACTATCTTATTGTCTGAAGCAATGTAAATATACTTTCCGTCATTTTTTACAAAGTCGGCTTCGTCAACGCCTTCTACCTGGATATTTGTTGTTGAATAAGATCCTGCTTCTGCTGATGGTGTTCCGGTAGTTGTTTGAGAAACAGCCATTTTGTTTGTTGAGCCTATTGAACCTAGAGAATCAGCCATTGTTTCGAGGAACCCGCCCCTATTCGTATTGTCTTTTATATATTGGCTTAATTCTTCATATGAAGAAAATTGTTTTAATTGATCCGTATGATTATTTACTTGATTAATAGGATTATTTATATTGTTAAACAAAAGGAGTATTGCTGCAATTCCAATTATAACTAATAGGACTGGAAGAATTGATCTTAAAATGTTTGCGTCTGGCGTTTTACCTTTTGGTGAAATTATAATATGTTTTTTTGCAAGTTTATACATGGGGATCTTTTTTCCTTTGACGGACCAGAAAAAGTTTTTTGTTTTTTCTACTAAACCAGATTTTATTAATTTATTTAAATTATATTCTACTGTATTAATGGGCATATTTAATGCATCTGAAAGATCTTTTTCACTTGCCTCATTAACATCTCCAAGATAATCAAGAATCTTTTTGCAAGTAGGGTTCTTTAGAACTTCAGCTATATGCTTGGATCTCTCATCATCAAGTCCGAACATTATGAATTTATCATTTACCATGATTATTGTAATAATAAGATATTTATAAATGATTTGAAGAGTGCAAGGTTGTTTGAAGTTATGACTCTTTGAACACAATAAAACATATAAAGTCTTACTTCAAATTTATAGCATGACAGATCGGGATGATTTATTGTTTGGTGAAGATGAAGAAGCTGAGGATGCTAGAAGGAAAGCTGAAGAAGAAGGCTTAGCAAGAACGTTAAATGATGCAAAAAAAACTCACAATGCCGTTATGGCTAGAGTTTCTCAACCTCCTTACTTAGCAGCAAGAGTTCCATACGTTCCTGTTTCTCAAGCTTCTCCGGCGGATAGAGTAAAGAGTGATATTGCTCAAGGCATTGATTCTAATCCTGGTCTAGACAGTGCAGATGATTATTGTCATGGCTCCTAGGGCTTAGATTTATTAATAGAATTCTTTATATTGATTTATGAAACCAATAAGAGAACTACTTAACTTTTCAGTTATAAATATAGATAAGCCTGTTGGACCAACCAGCTTTACGGTTTCTGAATTTGTAAAGCGGAAACTTTCTGAATTTGGTATTAGCAAGACAAGTCATATGGGGACCTTAGATCCTGCTGTTTCAGGAGTGCTGCCTGTGACTATTGGGCGGGCTTGTAGATTAGCTGGATTTTTATTAGGAGAGAGAAAGACATATATTGGAATTTTGCATTGCCATAAAGAACAGGGAATTGGAAAGTTACAGGAAATAATTAATAAAAATTTTACTGGAAAGATTAAACAGACTCCTCCTGTTAAGTCTGCTGTTAAAAGGCAGGAAAGGGAAAGGGAAGTTTATAGATTTGAATTATTAGAAGAAAGTGAGAATAAAAAAGATTTTTTATTTATAGCGGATGTTGAGGGTGGGACTTATATTAGAAAGCTTTGCTCTGATTTGGGGGAGATGATTGGAGGAGCTAATATGCTTGAGTTAAGAAGGATTAAAGCAGGCTTATTTGACGAGTCTAGTTTGGTTAGTCTGTATGATTTTGAAAAAGCAGTTGAAGAATTAAAAAAGGGTAATGAAAAGTTAATAAGAAAAATGCTTTTTACTGCGGAGGATATTATCAAAAGGCAAATGCCGTTTGTTGAGGTTAAGAAACAGTGCGTTAAGGCATTATTAACTGGAAAACCTTTATTTGAGAGAGATATTGTTGATTTAAACAAGCTTCCGGCGGAAGGGCATTATGCTGTATTTTCGGATAATAAATTTGTAGAAATTGCGAAAAGGATTGATGATTGGGATAGGATTGGGAAGGCGGAGTTTGTTTTTGACTAAACACTAATCAGATCTGAAGAACATTAAACACATTGGAACACCATTTGCCTTATATAGCACCTTACAAGGTTTGCCCCTGTATCCCATTTGTTCTATATATGCTGGATCTATTCTTAGTGTTGGGATCGGTATGAAATCTCCCACTGTTTGAGCTCCATTAGAAAGGAATTTATTATCTGAACCGTAAAGCTCTGCTCTTATGGTCACACCTTTAAAGGCTTGTATTTGTTCTCTGCTTGTGAAAAGTATTGAGGCCCATATTTCGTCATTACCATTGTATGTTGCTTGCCTTCCTTCAAATTGCCCAAACTTAGCTCTTGGAGTTAATGTGAAATTTCTTGAGTCCAGGCCTTGAAAAAGAGGATTGTTACCTCTAAAGATTACTTTTGGGTTCCTCTCTGCATCTTCTATTTCATATTGCGGTTGTTCTGGCTGAGGCTCGGGTTGAGGTGGTGCTGGTTGTGGTTGGATATAAACAGGTTGTTGAGGCTGTTGATTATAAACTATAGGCTTATGGCGTCTGGTGCATGATTCAAGAGAACTAAGTAGAATAATTGGTGTTGCCAGTGTTACTAATGTTGTTAATGTTCTTGATTTCATCTTTCTATTGTCGTATGTTTTGTATTTAGTGGCTTTCCTGTTCTTTGCTGGATAGCTCTCTGTGCCCAGCCTATGTTAACTCTTGCCTTTATTTTTGCTACTTCATGTCTATCATAAGCACTAGTCGGGTCTGCTGTTGATGTTTCTGCATCTATCTGTTCTTGTGCTGAACGATAGTAGGGACCTTGAGCATAACCTGGCCTTCCTCCTTGGGTTCTCATATATTCAATTCTTTGTCTGCTTTCAATAATCGGGTTTTGTTCTTGGGGCATAGGAACAGAGACCATTGGTTGTTGTGAAAATTGTGCTGAAGAATCAGATAAAAATTGATTTACTCCAAAAGGATCATTGGTTGGGCAGGGTTGCGGTGCTGGTTGTACATAAACTGGCTGTTGAACCGGGTAATAGCTTTGAGTTTGTATTCTATGTTGGGGGTAACAGCCTGCAAGGGGGAGCAATGCAATTAGCCATCTTAAGCTCATTGCTTTATCAAGTCCTAGAAATATATAAATCTTGTTATTCTCAACCTATACATCCCACCATAAGAAAGCTTATAAAAAACAATATAGTTCTTAACTCATGGCAGAAGAGGAAACAAACCCGGTAATGCCTGAGAGAATAAATCAGGACGAATTATTGGCTGATGCAAAGAGTTTTTTTGAAACGAATAAAAAAGAACTAGGAGATAGTGCAAGAACGGGCGGAGTTGTGAAAGTTGATTTCTTTACAATGTCTGAACACTCTCCTGAGTTGGCTGAATATCTAATTAGCAGGCCTGAAGAGACCATACAGCTCCTGGAAGTCGCTCTGGAGGAAATGGAGCTTGTTAGAAATGCTAAGGTGAGACTAATGACCTTGTCTGAAAGTCAGCACGTTAAGGTGAGGAATATTAGGGCAAAGCATTTGGGAAAAATGATTGCAATTGAGGGTATAGTTAGACAGGCAAGTGAAGTAAGACCTCAAGTTGTGAATGCTAAATTTGAATGCCCTTCATGTGGGACCATTATCTCCGTTTTGCAGATCGATAAGAAATTTAAGGAACCTTCGAGATGTTCGTGTGGGAGAAGGGGCGGTTTTAAGGAATTAAGTAAGGAAATGGTTGATGCTCAGAGACTAATCATTGAAGAAAGTCCTGATTCTTTGACAGGAGGAGAACAGCCTAAGAGAATGTCTGTTTTTCTGAAAGAAGATTTAGTTGAGCCTAAAATGGAAGAAAGAACAACTCCGGGAAGCAAGATTCAAATTATTGGTGAATTAAAAGAAGTTGCTCTGACTGCCCCAACCGGCGGTGTTTTAACAAGATTTGATTTGGCAGTTGAAGCAAATAATGTTATCCCTCTAGAAGAAACTTTTGATGATTTAAAAATTGAGGATGAGGATGAAATTAATATTAAAGAACTTGCAGCGGATAAAAATATATTAAAGAAGCTTGTAAAAAGTCTTGCTCCATCAATTTGGGGGCACGAGGAAGTTAAGAAAGCTCTGGCATTTCAGTTGTTTGGGGGTGTAAGAAAAACAAGAAGTGATGGATCAAAGACAAGAGGAGATATTCATGTTTTATTAGTTGGTGATCCTGGCGTTGCTAAATCAGTTATGCTAAAGTATATTGCAGACATTGCTCCTAAGGGAAGATATGTTTCTGGTAAATCTGCGTCGGGAGCCGGATTGACCGCAACGGTTGTAAAAGATGAATTCTTAAAAGGATGGAGTTTAGAAGCGGGTGCGATGGTATTGTCAAATAAGGGATTGGTTGCAATTGATGAGTTAGAAAAAATGGATGAAAATGACAGATCGGTGATGCATGAAGCAATGGAACAGCAATGCATGATGCCTGACTTTAAATTAATGCTATCTAATGGGAAAGAGGTTGAGATTGGAAGATTTGTTGATACTTTGATGGAAAAGAATAGTAAAAAAGTTTATGTTGGGAAAGATTGTGAAATTCTTCCGGTAGACAATGTTGAGCTAATTTCTACTGATTTTTCAAAGCACTTTACAATGAAAGCAGATAGGGTGAGCAGACACCTTGCCCCAAAGGAGTTTGTCAAAATTAAACTCACGGATGGAAAAGAGATAACGGTTACTCCGGAACATCCTTGTTGGATTGTGGAAAATGGGAGAATAATAACAATACCTGCAGAAAAACTAAAAGAGGGGGGCTATTTTCCTATTGCTTCTGAAATTAGTATTCGTGAGGATAGATATACAATAGAAAATGATTATCTATGCAAGATTTTAGGTTATCATCTAAGTGATGGCTGTTACGAGTTGAATAGGGGAAAGAAAACAGGAATTCAATTTGGGAATAATAACATTGAGTTGATTGAGAATTATAAAACTTCTATTGAAAGATTCTTTAATTTAAAACCAGGCATAACTAAAAGAGGAAAACAATATTCTGTCCGGGTTATTTCTAAGAAAGTTTTAGATTATTTTGCTAAATTAGATAGCGGTCTTATTGAAAAAGGGGAATTTAAAAAAATTCCGGATAGTGTTTTAAGTTATTCAAAGCAAAATATCAAATATTTGTTAAGGGCTTTATTTGACGGGGATGGAACAGTTGTTAATCAGATGAGGAATGGATGCCGAGTTGGATTGGTTGTTCAGAATCGCGTTTTGGCGGAACAGGTTAGCAATCTTTTATTGAGATTTGGCATTTTATCTTCAATATTTAGGGATAAGAATGTTTTTAGACTTGATATCTCGGGGCAAGATAATTTAGACAGATTCTTGCTGAATATTGGTTTTTTATCAAAACATAAAGAACAGAGGCTAAAAGAGTATTGTGAAAAGAGTAAAACCTATAGAACAATTAAGGATATTGTACCTGGTTGCACCGAAAAGATGAACTCTATTTTTAAAAAATTAAAAATCTCCGCTAGAAAAGAGATTGGGCATTCCATTGATTTGGGTGTTGAAAAACAAAGGTTATTTCTTCAGAAACTTGTTTTGATTGCAGAAAAGCATGCATTAAACCAAAAAAATAAAGAAATATTAAATGAGATTTATAATATTAAAAAGATTGCTTTTGGATATGCTAGGTGGATGAAAATTAAAGAAGTCTCTAAAATTAAAAACGAAGGAGTAAAATGGGTTTATGATGTTACAATAGAGCCATATCATACCTTTATTTCTAATGGGATGGTTTTGCATAATACGGTAACAATCTCTAAAGCAAATGTTCAGGCATCTTTAAGAGCACAAACTTCTGTTTTAGCTGCTGCAAATCCTAAGTTTGGAAGATTTGATCCTACCCAAATGATTGCTAAGCAGGTTAATCTTGTTCCTTCATTATTAAATCGTTTTGATTGTATTTTTATTCTAAGGGATTTGCCTGATAAAAAAAGGGATGAAGCAATAGCGTCACATGTTCTTCATGAACATAGGCAGGATGTGAAGCATGAAGTTATTGAAAAAGATTTATTGAGAAAATATGTTGCTTATGCTAAACAAAAATTTAATCCTGTTCTGACTGATGATGCTGTTAAAGATATTAAGGACTTTTATGTTGGTTTGAGAAACCAGCCCAGTTTTAGTGATGATGCAATTAAGCCTATCCCCATTTCAGCAAGGCAGTTGGAGGGATTAATTAGGATGGCAGAAGCTCATGCAAGAATAAGGTTGAGCAAGAAAGTTGAAAAACAGGATGCTGCTGCTGCAATTGAGTTAATGAAATATTATTTGATGCAGGTTGGATATGATGAAGAAACTAAGACAATTGATATTGACAGGATTACTACAGGTGTTGCCGCTTCTCAGAGAGGGAAGATTCATATTATCCAAACTGTTTTAGAGGAACTTGAATCAAGATTAGGAAAATTAATTCCAATGGAAGAACTTGTTAAAGAATTGAAGGAGAAGATGAAAGAAAGTGAGATTGAAGAGAATATTGAGAAGTTGGTAAGGAGTGGGGATTTGTTCAGGCCGAGGAAAGGGTACATACAGAGGATGTAGTCTTGTTTGCTTTGTTGTGTAAAATGCTATTTAGATTTTTAACATTCAAACTGAACAGGAACCGCAACTCTTTCTCTAAATCTTGTTGTTAATCTTTGTAACTGTAAATGCTGATCCGGAGTTGTTCTATTAGATACGAATTCTTTGAAAGAATCGTCGCATTCCTTTGATAAGTGGTAGTGCCATGGATTGTTTGTAGCCACAACAATCAAGCCACCTGCAAAAAGATTTGAAATTGCAACCGCTAAAGAAGGGCTATAGGGTTCTACTCCTACTGGTCCAAACTCCATCGCTCTTAAAACGGGAAAATCATGTCTTTGTTCGTAAAAAAAGGAATGAATTGGTTATCTTGGGGGATGCTCATATTCGGGTCCTTCTCGGCCCATCTTAAAACATCTTACTTCTGGTGGAAGATAGTGTGCAATTAAAATTAAAGCATCATCTGCTGGTACTGGTTTAAAAGTGCCTAACCTTGGCGCTCTAGTGCTTTGTTTACATCCTGACATACTAATCTCTTGTTTAAAAGGTATTTAAGTATTATTGTAATTAATTAACATAATAGAACTTCATCCCAACAATCCTTAAAAACCCCGGACTTTTTGTATAAACATGCCAGAACTTGATGGAGAACAAAAAAAGAGAAATGTTGCATATAAGATGCGGATTGGGGATATTTTGAAAGCTAAGCCAATAATGGCCGAAGGAAGGCTTTTATTTATGGAGCTTGGGGACAGAAAGATTTCAAGAATAAATGTTCTTGCAAATTGTGTTGAAAAGTATGTGCAAGATGGAGAAAAGAAATTTGCTTCTGTTACGGTTGATGATGCATCTGGGCAGATTAAGCTGAAGGTTTTTGGGGACGATATTGCTATACTTAAGGAAATAATGCAGGGGGATACATTGCAGATTATTGGTGTAATAAGAGAGTATAATTCTGAGATTTATATTATTCCTGAAATCGTAAGGCCTGTTGATCCTCGGTGGTTGTTGGTAAGGAAACTTGAAATACAAAGTTCAAGAAAAGATATCCCAGTACAAAGCAATGCGCCTTTAAGAGATTTGATTTTAGATAAAATTAAGAAGGCCGAACCTGATGGTGGGCTAGATGTTGATTCTTTAATTATGGATACGGAAGCTAGTCCGGATTTGATTAATGGCGAGATTAAGAAGTTATTAGAAGAGGGTTTAATTTATGAACCGAGACCTGGAAGGTTGAGGTATTTGGGTTAGTTTTATTTAGAAAAGTTTTCAGCAACATATAATCATGTCTTGTTGCTCACAATTTGGATTTGGGCAGTAAGGAATTACACCATGGTATTCTAAAGGTGTATGACAATCCGGACATTTTTCAATTAATTCTCCCGCAGAAACTAATTCGGCTAAATCAATTTGATGTCTCAATGCTGTTTCAAAAACTTCCAGAGGGATTGTTCCCATAAAATAATTAGGTTAAGATAGTTTAAATATTTATTCTTAAATTATCCTAACAGGCAGTTTAGTATCTTGCATACACTTCTTATTTTATTCCAGTTATTAGGTGCTTATTGTTTAAGATATTGAAGTAACATTATTAAATTAAGATTATTATTAAAAGAATTATTCGTCCTCAAAATCCAAATCATCGCCCATTAGGGCATCCTGTTCTCTTTTCTTTTTAAGTTCTACTAAATCGCTTAGCTTAAGATTATCAAGATTCTGTCTTCTTGAAAGGTCTAATTTTCCTTTTTTTAAAAGATTCATTTTTTCTTGTCTTGCCTCTTCTCTTTTTTTATCGTGGATTGTATGTGCTTGATTGGTTGGGTGGGCTGTATGTGTCTGGGAAATAGAACTTTTTTGATTTGTTTCTTCAAATTCTTCATTTGGATTATTCATTTTTTCTATCTCTCTTTGCTGGGCTTTTGGGAGATTCATTTTTTCTTCTACTTCTGCTAAAATCTCTTTTTCCCGATCTATGCTTCTTGTAAATGAGATTTCTTTTTCATGAGATATTACTAATTGAATGTCTAGGGCATTTTCAAGTTTAATCGCTGTTTCATAAAGATTTAAAGGGAGTTGGGCTCTTTCAAAATCTTCAATTACCTTTACTGGAACTCCTGTTTTTTCTGATAATTGAGTTAGTGTTAGTTTCATTCTTCTTCTTGCCATCTTCAAAAGCCAATCATAATTGGGCTTTAGCATGTCACTCGCTTGTTTTATAGGTGCTGGGCGTAATTTATGGATGTTCCTTTGTGCAACTTCATAATCTCTGCTTAATGGCGATCTGCTTAGGCCTGAAAGTCTTTCCATTCTTTCCTTCACGCTTTGAGGTCTTTCAGCAGCATTTAACTGGCTTGAGGAAGGTTTTTTTATTAATGGGATATTCTCTAGCTCTGCGCAAGACTCGCAAATTCTTATAATTTCATCTTGAGAAACTCCCTCAAAAATAAGGACTTCATTTGATGACTTATTGCAAATTGAACAACGGCTCATAATACAAACAGATAATGTGTATTTTTAAGGATTGTTGGGGTTGAATATATACTAAGAATATGTTTATGCCGAAATTAATCAAAGTAATCCGGGGATTTTTTTAAGGTCTTCAACAGTATAAATCTTGTCTTTTTCATCTATTATCACAACCGGGAGAGAGGTTATATTGTATTTCTTGATTAAAAATTCGGTTGAAGTTAAGTTCATATTTCCGGCTATTGGAATTAGCACTATGCTTGTTCCTTGTGATTGCTTTAATTCAGATAAATAATTTGAAAAAGCATTCTGTTGTGCTGTTGCACCAATATTCGAATCATATTGGTAAAGATATACGATTGTGTGAAGCAAGCCAGGGCATTGTTGCTTTACTTTTATACTATTTACCCAGAAGTATGTTCTTAATAAGTCATATTTTCTATGTTCTTGTTTTAATGAATCTGTAAGTGTTTGTGACTCTTCTAACTGTTGTAATAAAATTGCTTCTTCAAAGATTTTATCTCCGAATTCTGCGTTTGCTTTAACAAGAGAGCTACAATCAGCACTATCTAGGTCAAAGAGTTCTGCTTGTATCCTTAAATCTAGAAGGTTAATCTCAGAGTTTTCATAAAGACTTGAAATTGATGAAACTCGGCTATTTTCAAAAGAGATACCAATCATTATTCCTATTCCGAATATGAATACTGTAATTATTAACGCCTCCCAAAAAACATGCATATTATTTTGTCCTACCATCTGTAATCACCTTTTATCATCCTGTAAATTGATGAAAACCAAATAACAGGATATAATGTTAAGTATACTAATAAATAGAACAATCTTTTAAAAAGGTTTCTAACTTCTTCCCACTCTCCTTTTTTACCGCCCAAAACCTTTAGAATGTATTGGCTATAACTAAAAGCGGTTATAAATAATATTAGGGTAAAGAAAATTAATACTGATGGGTGAAGATTAATATTCTGAAGATTTATTAACGAATTTTGGGAAATAATATTGTATCTCGTTGAAAGGAAAGTTAGAATGAATTTACTGGATACTAGGTATGCCCCGAATAGAAATACAAAAATGCTTAGGATTATTGAAAGTGAAACAAACGGGATTACAAAAAAGCCTAACATTCCTTTTCTTAAAAAGGTTTTTCTGTATTTTATTATTGCCTGAATTCCACCTATTCCCCATCTCTCTCTTTGTCTCCACCAGGCTTTGAATTTTTGGGGGGCTGATGTTTTTACAAAGGCTGAGAGACACATTTTTGTTTTATAACCATGTTTCATTAAATTCCAAGTTACATCTATATCTTCTGTTACTGTTGTTGGGTCAAATCCTCCTACCTTAATCAAGCCTGACTTTCTGTAAACACTTAAAGGGCCATTGGTTACATAAACTGCGTCGATGAAATCTAAAAGTTTTCTTGTCCATGCAAGTACAATGTATTCTATTTGCTGAATTTTTGTTAGAAAGTTCTCTTTGTTTTTTATAAAAACTGCAGAAGTGACTGCACCTACTTTTGTATCGTTAAAATAACCTAAGGTGTTTCCTATTGCTTCTTTGTCTGGGTAGCTGTCTGCATCAATTACTGCAATCAATTCCCCTTTTGCAATTTTTATTCCTTGGTTTAAAGAGTCCGCTTTTCCTGAATTCTTTTTATCTAGAAGTTTTAAACTTGGATATTTTTTCATCAATCTCCTCACAACTTCGGCTGTCTTGTCTTTTGAACCGTCGTTTATCACTATCATCTCTAAAACCTTATAGTCTGAATTCATTACTGAGTGTATTGTGTCTTCAATTTTTGTCTCTTCATTATAGGCTGGTGTTAAGACGGTAACTGTAAATTCTCTTGATGGAGTTGGGTAACCGAATATCTCGTCTCTGTTTCTAAAAACAAGAAGAATATAGAAAAAGAAAAAATAAATTGCGACAAACATTAATACTAGGTAGGTTGCAGTTATGAAACCAACCATTATTCATTATCTCCTGGTTCTTCTTGGTTTTCGTCTTCTAATTGTTCTTGCTCTGGTTCTTTACCTTTGTCTCCGGGGTTTTGAAGAAATGCCTGTTTGTTAGCAAGACTGAAGTATTCATAAAAATCTTCACTTAAAGAAAGCTCTAGTGTGTGACTTATTGATTTTGCTGTGACTAATCCTGTTTCTCTGAATTTCTTTATGTGATCGTAGGCTTTGTTTCCCCTAATCTTTATTATAACTGATTGTTTTACTGGTTGTTTGTAAGCAATTACTGCCAGGGTTTCTTGTTCTGCTTTTGTAAATTCTGCTGTTCCTGTTGCAAGCCTATTAACAAGATAATTATATTTCTCAGAAACATCCATCTTCCATGAACTGTTTCTGTTAATCAGTTGGATTGCTCCTTTTGAATATCTTTTTTCTAGCTTGTTTAAGATTTCTCTAAGCATTATTGGATTAATGTCTGTGAGCATAATTAAGTCCTGAATTGTTAGAAATTTTCCGGAGATGAATAAGGCTGCTTCTACTTTTTCCTGGCTTTCCCTTTCTTGGTCATCAAACTCATTTTCAATTTCTTCTGCTGTTTCGTGGGTGATTATTTTAGCTTGTTTTTTGGCTTCTTGCTTTTCGGGGTTTTCTATTTTCAGCTCTCCCGTATCAGGACTCTGAGAATCATTAGTATCTACTTCCTCTTCCATAGTTATATAGAGAGTATGGGTTTTAAAAGGTTATTTATGGAGGTATGCGGGGGTTGATGATGATTGAACGACCCCACAATTACTTCATCCTAGGGATTAACTCTCTGACTTTTTGTTTAAGATTCTTTAATTTTCATAACAAAAACTACCCACGGCCCAATTATCTTCCTAACTTTTTCTTTGGAAATTTTTAGTCTTTGTGGCGATACTAAAATATCTTCTACTTCTAAGAAACTGTGTATTTCTACTTTAAATCCTAAGTTTTCAAAAAATTCTTTTGCTTCATCTTGGTTTTCAAAAGCATTTTGATTAATATCGATTCCAGTTATCTTTTTTGTAGACTTTAGTATAGAGATTGATTTATCTTCTTTTTCCAGCCCTTTTTTAAGTGTAATGTCTGGAGTAATCCAAACTCCTCCAAAGGTGTGTAAAAGTGAATAAATATTCTTTGCAACAGCAGTCTTTTCGCTAAAGTTCAAATAACGTAAAAGTCCTTCATTTATTATTGCCATTTCTTGTTTAGCATCAAAGTGCCTTGTAGCAGATTTCAAATCTGCTAGATTAAGTGCATTGCCTGTTTCAAGATGAAGATTGGCAGGTAATTCTCTGCAGACTTTTCTTAAAATTTTTATTTTTGTTAGCATTATATCCTGCAAGTCCATTTCTACATAATTTATTGAACTTTGCTGAGCAAAGGATATTCCTCTTGGAGACAGTCCAGAGGCAATTTCAAGTATTTGTTTCTGCTGATTTTTAAGTAAAAGTTTGTTCAATAATTTATATCTCGCTTCATGATTAGGAGCAACCTCATTTAATCTTAATAATTCTGATGAAGGGCTACTTTTTCCTCTAATTTTTATAGCAGTATTAAATATTTCTTTAGCAAAAGGTATATCTGAAAAGGTTCTGCTATTCGCTACCGCTAAAGCAGTGGGGCTTATCAGTTTATAATTAATCTTTAGGGGCTGTTCTCCTTGTATTCTCATATTTATATTAATAACCAGCTATTTATAAAATTAGAGTTCAACTCCCTTCCAGAGCACTTAACTACCCCATCACTCATGAATCTCAAACCTCAGAATACCGCCTAGGCCGCCCATATTATCAAATTGAACACCTTCTGTTGTCTCTTTGGTAACTAGATAGATTTCTGTTGATGTTTCTTTTGCTAACTTTTCAATTGCTTTTATCTTTTCTTTTGGAAGTGATTTTGAAATTATTAGTTTTCCCACTGCTCCTTGAGTAAGTCTTTTTTCAACTTCTGCTGCACCATAGGCTACTTTTTCCGGCTTTTTTGCAAGCATTGTGAAAAATTCTTCGAGTATCAGTTTTTGATGAGTTATTTCTTGCTCTGCCAAGACATCTTGGCTGATATTAACAAGGGTCTGAAGCCCATTGAATTCTGTTTCTCCTAGATCTTTTACTGCGATGACTTTGTCTTTTAATGACGTTGCTAATTGGCCTGTTGCCAAAAATTCTTCTTTTGTTGGGATTGGCCCACCAATTAAAATGCCTTTTAGTTTTTTATTTTCAAAAAAATGCTTTTTCATATTCTCTGAAACTCGCCTGAAGAATTCTTTAGCAGCACCTTCTGTAATTCTGTGAAAACGTTGGGCGGACTGGCCTCCAGCCCTTACTTTTCCTGGAATTCCTGAGGTCATATGCTGCAAAACTTTGATTTGCTTACCTTCAAGAATTCCGATGGTTGCTTCTTTTCTTTCAATTACTAAAAGGCCATAAACTTCATCTGTTTCTAGCATTTCTTTTAATGGATCTAGAATAAATGTTTGGTCACATCGGTATAGTCTTATTCTTAGAGGTTTAGGCGGTTCAATTGCCCAGACTTGAAAATCCTGTTGGCCCTCGCTTGCGGAAATGTTTCCGGAAAAAATTGCTAAACCATTCGGAGGTGTTTGCCCGATTAACTTTAATTGTCTTGAAACTCTTTCTAATGACTGAAGAACATTTTTTCTTGTTACTGTTCCTTTAATATTCGTAGCCGTTCCTTTTTCATCTTCAATCTGCTTTCCTACCTGGGTTAATGTGAATCCTGCAGGAACATAGACTGTAATCATTTCTGTATGGCGTCCTCTATATCCTTCAAGTTCTTCTATTAACTGTTCTAGCTCAAACTTTTTTGCTTCATCCATTATCTAAGACACCACCTCATTGTTAAGGAGTATAATTCACTAAGATAAGCGCAGTTTATAAAGTTTTGTCGAGGGATTTATTATATATTCAGAATATACTGAAAAGAGACAAAAATGACTTAAAAATGGCAATTTATAAGGCTTTCGCAAGGTTTTAAAGTGGTTTTTGTCTTTAGTACATATGGCAAAACGAGGTAATGAGCCAGAAGAACCAGGGCAGAGAAATAAGAATTCATGTGTCCACAAAATGAGGATAGCGATTCCAAGCTTTTTTTATAAGCCTGCAGGAGGTGGAATTGCTCGTTATGTAGACACTCTTGCAAAGATATTTTCGGAAATGGGACACTATGTAGATATTATTACTGCCTCTTATAATGGGAAGAAAACTGAAAGAGAAGGTAATATCACCATTTATCGATTGCCTTGTATGAACATCTTTGATAATCCTGAAGATAATAAAGAAAAATCAAGGGACTTCTTGAGATTTTTAAAAAGATATTCTAAAAAAAATCCTGATGTTTTTCTTGCTCAGAGTTTTCATACTATTGTTTCTTCAATCGGACATGTTCTTGCATTGAATATGGTTTCAATGCAGACAAATATTCCTATAATTCTGAATGTCCATTCATTTATTCAAGAGGATAAAAGTTCAGATTTAAAGTTTCAGCTTATTCATAATCTTTATTGGGATAAGGTTGTATGTATTGGCTCTCATTTGGCAGAATCAATTTTCAAAAGAGGTATCTCTACCGAAATGTTAAAATCTACCTATCCTCCAGTGGATCTAAGATTATTCAGACCTGATTTGGGTTCAAAATGGCTAAGAAGCAGGGTTGATGTGTCTAATGAAGATTTTCTTATCCTCCATGCAAGTAGGATTGATAATTATGATGTTGCGGAGTCAAAAGGCGTTTTTGTTTTATTGAAAGCTTTATCTATGATTAAAGAAAAAAATGTTAAACTGATAATATCTGCAGCTCCGTGTATCCCCCAATTTGAAGAGTCTAAAAGAGAGACTATCAAAAAAATTATTGATACAGGCAAATTACTTGGGATTGAAAATAGGGTATTCGTAGAAACTTTTGACCCATCAAATATGCCTTTTGTTTATAATGGGTGTGATTTATGTGTTTTAGTATCTGACTATGAAAATTGTCCTTTAGCCCTTTCAGAAGCAATGGCATGTGGCTTACCTGTTATTGGATCAACAATTGGAGGCATTCCTGAGATTATTGATAGTAATAAATCTGGTATCTTAATCTCCCCAAATGATTCGGTAAGACTTTCGGAAGAAATTATGAAGGTTATAAAAAATAGAAAAAAGATGAGAGAGTTTGGCGAAGTTGGTAGGCATCAAGTAGAAGAAAAACAAGCAGCTAATAAAATATGTAGAAGTCTCCTTGGGCTTTGTGAATCTGTTATTTGTAAGAAAAAGGTCAACTAAATCTTAAGGATCTAATTTTACCATGATAAATGTTCTTGCGCTGCTTATACCTTTAACAATTCCAGCTACTAAATCCGACTCTTTAGTAGGATTAATACCTGCAACAATATTCCTTGCCTTAACGCCTTCATAGCTCCATATTCTTCTTGCGCCTAATGCTGCTTCTGTTGATTTATATGTTTTAGTGAATTTTATCAAGTCATCTGTTTCTTCCAATAATATACCTGCTTCACGTCCATCTGAGTCTACTGATTTTCCTTTTCTAAGCCTTCCTTTCCCTTCAAGGTATATTCTAAAGTTGTTTGGACTTGTTCTTGGTTGTGGTCCTCCAGCATATTCAAAATATTCTGCCAATTCCTCAAAGTGGTGGCAATCTACAGCGCATACATAGTCTGGTTTTCTTGGTTCATCCATACTGGAGAAATAAAAAGGACATTAATAAATATTTATATGCTGGGGAGCTATTATTGGCGGTTAATCAAATCCTAGAATTAAAAGTTCTTCCATCCAAATTTTCTTTCTTGCAATTATTCTTGGCTTGAACTTTTTTATTTTATTTAGAGGTGTTAGACTGGAGATTAGCAGGAGAATTTTTCCGTTTTCATTTAAGTGCTGTTTGGCTTGTTTAAGAAACTTGAGAGATATTTCATCTCCTTTCTTTCCACCAGTTGTTGCAAGTTTTGAATCTTCTGGTTCATCTTTATCTTCGGGAAGATATGGGGCATTGAAAGTTATTAAGTCAAAGTTATTTGCCTTGGGTATTTTGCTGAATAGGTCTGAGTGGATTGTTTTTATCATTAAATTATTTTTTACAAAGTTTACTGATTCTTTATTTATGTCTGAAGCGAGAATGTTCGATTTTTTTATGCCTGAATTTAATGCTGCTCCTGCCAAGATTCCTGAACCTGTACCAATGTCAAGATATTTTATATCTTTATTTTTTAATTTTGAAAGATGGCTTTTTAAAAAGTCTGAAAAGAAAAATGAATCTTCGGAGGGTTTGTAGATTGCCATGGTTATCAGCTGAATAGAGAAATTATCTTTTCCCAATACAGTCCTAAAATTCCTGCACCTACAAGAATAAGAACCGAGATGGTAATAAGCACAATTATAAGAAGTTTATGTGATTTTTCTGATGAATATATGGCGGGTTTAATCTTAATAATCTCTTGATTTGCTTCTTGGCTCCTCATCTGTGTTAGTGCTGTGCTTGGCATCGAACTAATCCCTGAAATCTTACGAGCGGCAGATTCTACAATTTCTCTTTTATAACCTGCATTAAGAAAACTTTGTTTCACAGAACCAAGACTCTGACCTCGTTCAATTGCATTTTTAATTCCTCCTGCGACTTCGTCTACAGGAGATTCATTTTCAGATTGATTGATCATAGGCTTAAAACTGCTCCATCATGCATTAAATGGCATTGTTTTTTTGAATAGCCCATTTCTAAAGCTAGGTCTATCATAGCTGTTGTTTTATCCGGGCCACCATGAGCCGGGATAATATGTTGTGGAGAAAGAAGGTTTAGAATATCTCTTAGGTCTTCTCTTCCTGCGTGTCCTGAAACATGAACATCTCTAAATATTCTAGCTTTTTTCTTTTTTAAGTGATTTTCCATTATTCCGAATTGTTCTATATTTACTGGTGCTGGAATTACGCTTGATGAGAAAACAATGTTGTCTCCATTGTTTATTTTAAAAGGAAGCTGATTTCTTGACATTCTTTCTAAAATTGAGCCAGGTTCTCCCTGGTGTCCGGTACAAACAATCATATAATTCCTTCTATTCTTCTCCACTTTATGCAGTGTTTTTTCAAGCTGTCTTCTGTAGGTTGAGATGGTTACTTTATCTAAGAATGGGGCAAGTTTAACTTCTTGGGCTGCTCTTGTATATTTGTTTAAGCTTCTTCCCAAAAATACTACTTCTCTGTTTAATTGCTTTCCAAAATCCACAATAGATTTTAGTCTTGCAATATGGGATGAAAAGGTTGTAACAATTATTCCTGCATCTTTATTTTGAGTTGTCAAAAGGACCTCTTCCAATAAATGGCGAGCTATTTTTTCTGAGGGGGTTTTTCTATCTGAAGGAGCATATAAAGAATCGACAATCAGTACGTATACTCCTTTTTTTGCAATCTCTTTTAGTTTTGAATAATTGGGTTTCAAGCCTACAACCGGATTGTCATCTAATTTAAAGTCATTTGCATAAAGTATGACTCCCTTTTCTGTATGAATCGCGATGAAGGATGTTTGAAGTGTCGAGTGGGTTATGTTAATAAATTCTACAAGGAACTGCTTATGCTTCCCTTTAATATAAAAAGAAGTGTTTGGTTGTATTGTCCTTATCTGGTTTCTTAAATACATCTCATTATCTTTTAATAAGGAATTAAGAACTGCTATTGTAAAAGGGGTTCCATAAATTGGAGCATTATATTTATCAGACATGAAGGGGATTGCACCAACATGGTCGAGATGAGCGTGCCCTATGAATTGTGCTCTAACTTTATGCCTTATCGAATCTATGGATGAATCATCAGGGATTGCGCCGATTGATTTTAGCTTTTTTTCTGTTAGAACTTTATCGCGTTCTTGCATTGTAACAATTGCTGGAAGAAAAAAACCTTCATCAAAAATGAATGCGTCATCATCCAATTCTAAAACAACCATATTCTTTCCAACTTCAGAAAAGCCGCCAACAGTATGAATTTTTAACATTTTCTCTCTTTATTTTAAGTTGATTATATATCTTCAAAAGGGTTTATAATCATTTGGGTAAAACAGGGGAATATTTATATATAAATTAAGTCGGTTAATAGTATGGAAAAAAGAGTTGTTATTATTGGATTGTTTGTATTGTTATTTGTAGTAAGTGTTTTCTTTAGCAACAGTTTTTTAGTAGCTATTAGCGGAAATGCTGTCCTCTCTGAACAGGGGAACATTAGTTATTCTAATTATTCTGATTTTTCAAATATCTCTGAAAATGAAAGCTTGAGTAATTCTTCTGAAATTGATGATAATCTCTTTATTGAAGACAATATTAGTAACCCTAGTCTGGGAGCTGATGGTTCTTTTACTGGTTTTTATAGTGAAATCAATAATATGACCATTGAAAATAATTTAAGTGAGGAAAGTAATGAGAGTGATGAGATAGCTGTTGTTGGCGTTAATGAGATAGGGAGAAATAGTTCTTCAGGTGAAAATCTTACAGGGGGATTTAACGTTACTGACACTTCTTATGATGTGAGTAATAGTTCAAATGAAAGTGCGTTTTTTGAAGAAAATATTATGTTTAATGAATCTGATTCTTCTGAAAATAATTCTATTGACGGCGAATTTATTGTGGGTGTTAAAGTTGATGAGAAGAAGTTTTTTGGATTAATTTCAAAAACAGAGCAAGAAATTGAGGGAGATAAACTTGAGAAAAAACAGGAGATTATTGGGCAGGTTGGACGGATTGCAGATTTGTCTTCCGGCGAGTTTGCAACTGAATTAAATGAAAGTGAAAAGCATGAGCTTGAAAAAAGAGATGATATTGACTATATTGAACCGGTCAGGAATTTTGAAATCTCCTTGACAGAAGCAGTGCCTTTAATTGATGCGAATAATACTTGGACTTTGATGATTAATGATACTAATCTAACTGGAAATATGGAAACTGTGTGCATTATTGATACTGGAATTAACTTTAATCATGTGGATTTGATTGGTAAAAATAAAACATGTAATATTTATTGTAATCCTGATGGGAGTGATTGTATTGAAAATTGCTCTGTAACTGATTTAAACGGGCATGGGACCCATGTTGCTGGAATTGTTGGAGCTAATGGGCGTTTGAAGGGTGTTGCGCCTGGTGTTAGTTTGATTGGTGTTAAAGTCTTCTCTGGCTCTAGTAGTTCTGATGCTACTACTTTGAGCATTAGAAAAGCTATTGATTGGTGTGTTGCAAATTCAGATAATTATAATATTTCAGTTATTAGTATGAGTTTAGGAACTTCAACTGCTTATTCTGATTATTGTGACGGTGAATTTCCAAGTTTTAATAATTCTATTAACTCGGCTTTTGTGAAAAATATTTCAGTTGTTGTTTCATCTGGAAATGATGCGAATTACACTGCTATTTCTTCTCCTGCCTGTATTCCAAATGCAATTCCAGTTGCTGATGTTTATGATGCGAATGTTGGTGGTTTGACTTGGGTTGGAACTTGTACAGATTCAACTACAACAGAGGATAAGATTGTATGTCATGCTAATCGAAATTCTTTAGTAAAACTGCTTGCGCCTGGTGCCATGATTAATTCTACATGGTATGATGGTGGTTATGCTAATGAAGGTGGGACATCTATGGCCGCTCCAATGGTTGCGGGAGCAATTGCAATAATTAATCAAATGTTAAATCAAACAAACCAGAGTAAAACGCCTTTGGAGATTGAGGCGGTATTAAATCAAACAGGTAAAATAATATATGATTCTTTCTCTGGTTTAAGTTATTCAAGAATTAACGTTTATGATTCGGTTATAAATTTAGATAACATATCTCCGAATGTTACTCTGATTGAGCCTGAAAATGGAGGGGTTGTTTCTGGGGATAATATAAACTTTTCATGCTCTGCAACAGACATGCAATTAAAAAATTTGAGTTTTTATTTGTGGAATTCTAGTGATTTGATTTATAATTCAAGTGTTGATGTTTCTGGGGCTAGTAATTCAAGTATCTTTAATTATACTTTAGACTTTGGGAACTATAAGTGGAATTGTCTTGCTTATGATTTAAATGGTAATTCTGCATTTGCTGATAATTATACCTTGTCAAGAGGGGGTGTTCTCGTAAGTCTTATTAGTCCTGAAAATAGCTCAACAACTGAAGTGAATGAAACTAATTTTACGTGTGACGTTAGTACCGAGCAGATTTATGAGTTAATAAATTTGAGTTTTTATTTGTGGAATTCTAGTGATTTGATTTATAATTCAAGTGTTGATGTTTCTGGGGCTAGTAATTCAAGTATCTTTAATTATACTTTAGATGAAGGTACTTATTTTTGGACTTGTGATAGCTTCAATAATGTTTCCAACTATTCAATTGCGGATAATTACACCTTATCTTATGAAGTTCCCGAAGTTGTGGTTCCTCAAACTTCTCCTTCTACAACTCCGAGTAGTGGTGGTTCTGGTGGCGGGGCTGTTTCTATTGTTAGACCAGCTAATTTAAGTAATAATACAAATCAAACAAATATCGCAGATGCAAATCAAAGCGAAGGGCTCACTCTGGAAGAAAGAAATGCTACATTTGAAACACATGAAAATCAAACTTCTGTGAGTAAGGATAGTTTGAATTTATTTAAAAAAGAATCTTTATTTGTAATTGCCATTGTTCTTATAGTAATTGGTTTGATTATTAGGGTTACTAGACGTAGAAAAAATAAAGAGATAGAAGCTGAAGTAGAAGTGCCTCTGATACAAAGCAAGAAACAAAGGAAGAATGGAAAGAAGAAGATAAATAAAAGGAAATGGAAAAAATGAAATCTATTTTAATTTTTGGCGATAGCATTGTGTGGGGAGCCGTTGATAAGGATAAGGGAGGATGGGTAGAGCGATTGAAGATAGATCTTGCTGAGCAAGAGATTGATGTTTATAATTTGGGTATAGCTGGAGATACTAGTGCTGATGTTTTAGATAGATTAGAAGAGGAAATTAAATCTCGGTTGTATGATGAGACTACTATTCTATGCTCTATTGGAATTAACGATACTCTTTATCCTGAGAAAATTACTTATTTTGAGGAAAATATCCGAGAATTAATAAGAATATGCCAGAAATTTACACCAGCTATCATGTTTTTAGGGTTAACAAATGTTGACGAAAAGGTAATCTTAAATGTTCTAGACGAGCAATATAATAATAACATTATAGCTAAGTTTGATAAGATACTTAAAGCTGTTTGTGAAGAAAATCAAGTAAGGTATCAGAAAATGTTTGGGTTTCTTGGAGATAAAGATTTTGAAGATGGTTTACATCCAAATAGTGACGGACACGAGAAGATATATAAGCAGATAAAGGGTTATTTAGAAGAATGGAAAACAAAAAAAGAAAACAAAAAAAGCTAAAGCTAAAGGCAAGCGCAAGAGATAATCGAAGATATCTCCTTGTAAATGAAAAGTCTAATGAAGTAATTGAAAAAGCTATTTTGGACTATATTGGTATTTTGGGTTTTGCCAAGGCAGGATATGTTTTTGTTGATAAAGATGGCAATAACTTGGTGTGTTCTGTTAAAAGAGAAAGCTTAAACGATGTTCGTGCGGCACTTGGAATGATGGGAATAAGGGTGGAGAATGTTTCTGGGACTTTGAGGGGACTGGAAAGATAGATTTTTATAATTCAGTCTATTGAAGAGGAGATGCAACATAATTATTTAGATACTTCGGTTAGAAAAAGGCTCTCTGAAGAAGAAGTATTGGAGTGGGGGAAACAATTTAATTTCCATCCGCCTCATTATATTTTTCATAGGGTTCTTGAGTCTATATCGGGATTAGCAATATTGCAGGAAGAAAGACAGGAACTAAGGCTTAGAGATTTATATTCTGTGAGCTTTTTTTTAGTAGATTTTGAAAGCACAACCTTCCGAAGATGGAGAAGTTTATGGCTCCCAAAAAGGGTAAAGCTTGGTACTCTTGAAGACATTGAAAAAAGATTTGAAAAAATGCCTTTGGTTGGTCTTCCTACAAGGAAGAGTAAATCCTTTTTAGAATATGATCTTCCCATAGGTTACTATCAGCAGAAATTAGCATATGAGGGTGAGCCGGATAAGCGAGTTGTTTGTGATAGATTAAAGATAGAGCTTAACTCCTAAACCAAAGCTATAGAAGATAGAATCAATCTGTTTTCTTTGATGCTCCTCGCCCAAATGACTGATTTTCATGATATCTTAAATTGAATAAATTGTGCCCCACTATTGATCTTAAACTGTAAAATTCTTTGAAATGATTCCATGTCCTATTATCTTTTCCAGTTTTTTGAAATAAAATGAGATTTTTTATTGGGATTTTTATAGATTTATAATTCCTTTTGTTAGTTTTTATCCAAGATGCGACCAATTGTGTAGAACGCATCCAACTATCATGAAAAAGAACATATCCTTGTTTTTTAAGCATGATATCGATGTAGAAAAAATCTACGAAAACATCATCATAGTTGTGGCCTCCATCAATAAATGCGAAATCTAATCTAACGCCCTCTTCGACCAACTTTGGAAGGATAATATGGGAAAAGTCTTTCTTGAATAAAATAAACTTATTTAATCCTAATCTCTGAATGTTCTTTAAGCCCAAATTCCCAAACTTCTCCTGAAAGGGATCAATGACATAATGTTTTTTTCTTGTAGCAGATATTATATGTGCTGCCGAGCAACCGTATGCAAATCCTGTCTCTAAAGTAACATTAACCTTCTTTTTTTTAAGAAATCGGTACATAAATTCTGCTTGCTCTCTTGAGACGGCCACTCCTTTTTTACCTTCAGGAATATCCAATTTCTCATAAATATTCAAACTCATACTTTTGCTTATGAATACGAGTTTAAAAACTTATTTTTCTGTAGCCAACTCCAGCGAAAAACTTATAAATCCTGCTGAACAATACTAATTATAGATAAATTCTATTTATTTAATTAAACAATTAAAACAAATAAAAATATAAAATGGAAGATATGCAACATCAAGTAATGGGGTATGATCGGGCAGCAACAATGTTTGCTCCTGATGGACACATCCTTCAAGTGGAATATGCAGAGAAAACGATAAGATTGGGTAGTGCTTCTATTGGACTAGTATGTAAAGACGGGGTTATTATTGTTTCTGACAGAAGGCAGAAGGATAAATTAGTTGTTGAAAGTTCTGCAAATAAGATCTATGAAATTGATGAAAATATAATGGCTGTGGCAGCTGGAATTATCTCCGATGCAAGAGTTTTGATAGATAGAGCGAGGGTTTCATCACAGCAACATAGAATAACTTATGATTCTGAACCAAATACAGAGACAATTGTAAAGGAAATTGCAGATGTAAAACAGCAGTTTACACAGTATGGCGGTGCTCGTCCATTTGGTGTTGCATTAATGATTGCTGGATTTAATAATGGTCCTTCATTATATGCGACAGATGTAACTGGAAATTATCTACAGTATAAGGCGAATGCAATCGGTGAAAAAGATGAAAAAATAAGAGATAAGTTGAAGGAAAAATATAAGGAAGGTATGACTTGCAGCGAAGGTGTTAAGCTTGTACTTGAAATTTTTAAAGAAATTCTTGGAGCTGAATATTCTATTGATAGATTTGATGCTGGAGTTATTAAGGCGGACAAGAAGATAAAAAAGATATCTGGTAA
>Ga0265595_1000458_pt1 | contig 36992 bp, 34 predicted proteins | sample saktaG_15_FD_190148 | JGI IMG/M metagenome (GOLD analysis project Ga0265595, IMG submission 190148) | Saline water microbial communities from Sakinaw Lake, British Columbia, Canada - sak_2013_06_06_50m | ecosystem: Environmental > Aquatic > Non-marine Saline and Alkaline > Saline ...
AGCGCCAAAGGAGGCCTTGCCCCAGCAAGGCCGACTGATGCACGGGGCACAACGCAGCGCCCCAAGGCGCGGAAGATAAAGATTACTTTTGAAAAATGGTTCGAATGGTGCGGTAAACGCACCGCCAATTGAGAAATGGGGCGTCTTTGAGGAAGAGACGGAAGGTACCTTCCGTCGGAAAATTCAAGCGGCGCTCTTTTAAAATAAAGTTCTTCACCAATCTTTTGTGGTTTTCATTTTGGGTAATTAAGGCCCAAAATAAAAACCACTGATTCTAAATTTCCTACTCAATGAAAGGAGCTCTGCCCTTATGCGTTACTTTATCTATGCCCGCAAGTCCACGGATGATGAAGACCGACAAGTCCTCTCTATTGAGGCACAACTCAAAGAGCTGAGAGAATACGCACAGCGTGAGAATATCCTTGTCGTTAAGGAGATTATTGAAGCTAAGACCGCTAAGAATCCGGGGCGCCCACTGTTCAACGATATGATTATGGCTATTGAGCGCGGGACCGCCGAAGGTATCTTAGCCTGGCATCCTGACCGCTTAGCAAGAAACTCTGTTGACGGCGGCCGGATTATCTACCTCGTAGATCAAAAGGTGATTAAGGACCTGCGCTTCCCTACTCTCCGCTTTGATAACAACGCTCAAGGCAAGTTTATGCTCTCTATTGTATTCGGCCAGAGCAAGTACTACATAGACGCACTTTCCGAGAATATTCGTAGAGGAATAAGGTTAAAGTTAAGTAAGGGAATCTGGCCGCAGTGGGCGCCCATCGGCTATCTTAACGACCGCAAGACGCGCACGATTATAATAGACGAGGGCAAAGCTCCTTTCATAAAAAGGGTTTTTGAGCTTTACTCTACTGGCGAATATTCACTTGAAGAGATAAGAAACAAAATAAACCCTATTGGCATAACAGGCAGGAAAGATAAACCTCTAAGCATAAGCCAGTATCAAACCATGCTCAAAAACCCTCTTTATTACGGCGTATTCCGCTACAAGGGCGAAGTTTACGAAGGCACTCATCAGCCGATTATCACAAAGAAACTTTTTGATAGGTGTCAGGAAGTAATGCGTTTGCGCGGCAAGCACAAAGAAAAGCAAACCGCGAAATTTGTTTTTAGGGGATTAATGCGTTGTGGCGAGTGTGGGCGCATGATTACCTCAGAACTACAAAAAGGTCATGTTTATTACCGTTGCACTAAGCGGCTCACTAACTGTAAGCAAAAGTATGTTCGGGAAGAAGAGCTTGCCGCGCAAATCAAATCCTTCATTCAAAAAGTTTCTTTGTCTGATGAATGGACGAAGAAAATTATTGAAGAGCTGGAGCGAGACCGCAACTCCTCTCTCCACTCTTCAATGTCCCAGCAGCAAAATCTTGAAATTAAGGTTAAAGAAATTGACGCTAAGATTAGTAAGCTTATTGATGTTTACCTTGAGGGGGCTTTGACGCTTGAAGAATACCAGGCTAAGAAGGAAGCTTTTATCAACGAAAAGAAGAAATTACAGGAATCTGCGAGAGATTTTGCTGCTGGGAGCAACTCTTGGTTCGAACCGGCGAAAGATTTCGTAACCTCTTTGAACACAGCGGAATACGCCGTAAAAGAGGGAAATTTAGAATCCCAGAAAGAATTTCTGGAAAAGATCGGTTCGAACTTTATTTTAAAAGAGCGCCGCTTGAATTTTCCGACGGAAGGTACCTTCCGTCTCTTCCTCAAAGACGCCCCATTTCTCAATTGGCGGAGAGGCAGGGATTCGAACCCTGGAGGCCTTGCGGCCTACCTGCTCTCCAAGCAGGCGCACTCAACCGGGCTATGCGACCTCTCCGTTTTATTACGAAGAACACTATATCATTTATTGCTATTTTTGTCTATACCCCACACTATCGAGTGAGGCTGTAACCTCTGTAAATATCGGAGCCTGGACAACAGCTAGAAGAGGTAAGCGTCTTTCATCTACACTGAAATAACCGCTTACCCTTCCTTTTTTTACCTGTTCTCCTTTAATCTGGGCATAAGGTTGTATAAAAAAAGCTGATTTCATGCCGAGCCGGGGCAGCCTTATATAGTCCTTTGACTCTATAGCACCAAATAACTCGTATATATCTTCATTGTTACAAACAGCGTATTCAACCTTCTCTCCTATGGCTATCGGCAAAAGCCTGAAATAATAGCAGGCGCTTAATGTATCCTGCACTCCATAAGGTATATCAAAAACCTTTTCTGATTTATCTATCAGATTTTTAAAATAAGCTTTCTTGACCGTGTGGTTAAAATCTGTTATAGCATCTTTTTTGTAACGGCCTTCTCTTCGATAAACTTCATGGCGCAAGGTATAAAAATTCTCTATATCCATATAAGATACAAATTTGTCATCTATCTTGTATATGGCTGAGCAGAAAGCGTTTGTCTTGACAGTGACTTCAAGCTCGTATGCCTTGCGGCCATTGATTTCTTTTATACCATTAATGGACGCTGTAATAATGCCCACCTGTATTCCAAGCCACCTTACAGCATAAGTCAATCTTTCATGTTCAGGAAGGCTGGGTTGCGCAGGCTCTATTACTATATCTTCTACAGATTTTTGGTTAGGTTTTATATTAGCAGGTTCAAAGTTTTGCGAGGCATAAACGTTTTGTGATATAAACACGAAAATTAAAGCTAAAACACCTTTTTTAAGCATAGGCATGCTCCTTGCTTACGGATAGACGCCTGTGTATAATATGCCCTTTAAAGGATGGCTCATCGGGATCAAGGCGCACCTTGACAATTCCTCTTATAGCATTTGTCATTATTATGCTATCTGCCTTTAAGAGATCTTCAGGCCTAATAATCTTTTCCCTTATCCTGAATTTTCCTTCCAGCAAAAGATAGCGCCTGTACACACCGTTTAGAACCCCGCATTCTATAGGGGGGGTATAATAAATTCCATTTTTTTTGATGAATATATTAGATATGGCGCCTTCTGTAATCTGGTCCTTTTCGTTTTTGAAAATTACATCGAAAAACCCGAGTTTTTTATATCTGTTGTATTCACTATCATAAAGCCTTCTGTTGGTTGTTTTGTGATACAGCCATTTATCCGATGAGTTAGTATTTTTAGAGGACAGCGTGATTAACATAGGTGTGCTATTCCCCTCAAGCTTTGAATAACTTATAATAGTGTTACCGTCTTTATCTAGCAATAACCTTACACGGTAACTTTGTTTTTTATCAAAAACCCTGGACGCGTTATTTAGATCTCTCACTACATGATTGCTATCGTATCTATAATTGAAATACTCTGCTGACTCTGAAAGCCTCTGCAGATGAAATTTCATAAATACATAACCTCTGGCAGCATCCCAAAGTATTGTCTCTATAAGTTTAAAGTTTTCTTGTTTTTCTGTTAAAAATTTTGCCTTGAGCAGACATTCTTCATACTCTTTTTTTGCCTCGGAGTCATATACAATGCCGCTTCCTATCCCCATTTCTCCTTTACTGCTATCTGAATCCAGCAGCAAAGTGCGTATAGCCACATTAAATACGAGGTCATTTTTAGGAGTTATAAATCCTATGCTTCCTGTGTATATACGTCGTGGGGACCTTTCGATTTCATCTATTATCTTCATGGTGCGTATTTTGGGCGCTCCTGTAACAGAACCTGAAGGGAACATGGATTTAAACATATCATACAGAGAGATGTCGGCGCGTATTTTACCTTCTGCCGTTGATGTCATCTGGAAGAGTGACTCATATTTTTCTATCTCAAAAAACTTTTTTGTCTTGACTGAGCCTGTTTGTGATATCTTTCCTAAATCATTACGCAAAAGGTCTACTATCATTATATTTTCACTTCTATTCTTTTGGCAGCTATGAAGAGCAGCGGCATTTTTAATATCTTCCTCTAGAAACCTGCCTCTGGCAATAGTCCCCTTCATCGGCTTTACCCGGACAATACCTTTTTCCTGCCTTAAAAATAGCTCTGGGGAAAATGATAATATATATTTCTTGCCAAACTTAACAAACGCCGAATAAGAAACACTCTGTTTTTTTCTTAGATACAGATAAAGATTTGAAGGAATACCCTTGTAAGAAAAATCTAATTTAAATGTTCTGTTTACCTGATACGTATGCCCTTCTTCTATATATCTTTTTATTTTTTTTACTGATTTTATATACTCATTTTCAGAAATATCAGGCTTTACAGAATTCATACTGTAATCACCCGACGGGATATCATCGTCAAATTTTATATACCGATGATCGAAAACCACAGGCTTGGTAAATATCCCAAACCAGAGAAGTGGAAAATCATAAAATTTATCCTGTTTAAGGGCCGGCTCAAATGCAAAGCCTGTTTCATAGGATATAAAACCAGCTGCAAATAACCCTTTTCTAAGCATCCTCTCTATTTTATCAATAGAAGGCTTAACTTCATCTGGATTATGGCATGATACAACCTCTAACGGGTTTTTAAACAAGTAACTATACTTATTATCACTATCAAAGAGGCCTGTCTCAAGAAAAACAGAGTTGTCTTCTTTGGAAAAATCAGATAAGATACGTTTTAAGGATATTTTATTCATAAGAAGGGCTGCCGCTTAGTCCAGGTTTTCTTTAGAGCTTAAGATCATTGTGTAGTTTAAAGCAGTGTGGCTTGAAATTTTGACAGGAAGCCTTTCATTGTCTTTACTAAGATAAAATGTAAATTTTGCCGGTTCGCTTGTAAATACATCGGCAAGATATCGGCCTGAAGGAGTTTCTATATTTTCTTCTCCGGAAATCCTTATATCAAATTCCTGCGTAGGTAAAACTATCTTAAAATCATTTTTATCAGCTATGCCGGGATTAGCCCTGCAGAGATATGTCAGTAGGATAGCATTGTATATAGGCCCATTCTTCTGGATGGTGGTTTTATTTGTTGAAAAAGCCCCTTTCTTGTTTATGGTAACATGAAAATCAACCTGATTATACTCTTCTTCTATCTCTTCCGTTGAAAGACCGCCTATTTTTTCTATTTTTCTATTTATCTTAATCGGCAAAAACGACCCTTTTGCTGCGTATATATCCTCGTAATCTTTAAAAAATGGCAGTTCCGTAACAAATGTTATATAATAAGCGCTTTCATCATTAAAAGGTTTTTCACCATAAAACGTAAGGACTGACTGGCCTGTTTTAAGGCCTGCTGAGTATACATCATAAACGAGTCTTTCCCCGTCTTTAAAGGGGAGGATAATATTTTCCGCGCTGCTTACTGAAGGCTTGGGCATCTTCCAGACAGCTACCCCATTTCCCTTGGGGTCAATACAGCTTAATACAAAACCTTGTTTATAGAATAAAGCATAACTGTTGCCATCTGTCTTTCTACTACCAAAAAGTATCTCTCCTTTTTTCATATCAAACTCTACTCTGTAAAATAATAATACGCTAAAACATGTTAAAATCGTTATTATAATAAAAATAAATAGTTTTTTCAAAATTAACGCTACCTTTCAATTTTTATGTTACACCTGGCATATCGCTTGAGTAACCCTATCATTATCTTCCAGGGCAAACAAGGATGGCGGAGAGAGGAGGATTATCTCCTCTTTAAGCACAGATTAGCCCTTTTCGCACCACCAATCGCACCAAATCAGAATGTAATTAAACGAAAATGGGGTCTGACCCCTTTTGTCCCTTTAAACATTTGTTATCACTCGTTAAAAACTATAAAATCGGCTCTGTATTATGGGGTCGCTGGCTAAACCAAGTTAGAACCTGTTTCTTATAGTTATTTTGCTGTCACCTCAATCACAATTGGCTTCCAGTCAAACTGTTTTTGGTCTTTTTCCGCAACCTCTGTGCGTCGCAGGCAGGTAAGCGTTATCTTTGCGCCGGAAGCAATACCTTCGATAAGCGAATTGAAGTGGGAGTAATTCCTTACCTTGACGCCGTTGACCTCGGTGATCACATCCAGAGGCTGGATATTGACCTTATCTGCAGGCCCGTCAATAGCAACAAGCGTCACTAAGACATTATCAATCCTTGTCTTTCCTAACGCCTCTGCCTGCGCGGGAGTAAGGTCTGCTATGGATAATCCGAGTTTAGGAAACTTCAAGCTGAAGCCTTTTTGCGCGAGGATAGAAGCGACTGCATTTCCGAATCTGCGCGCAAAATCTTCATCTTTGAAGTAAAAAATATAAATATCATATAAATCATCGTAACCAACATCGCCAGCCATTTTCAGGCACCATTTATTATTAGCGTTCGAGATATACTGTAGGTTTATTCTCTGAACAACATTTAAAGGTATGGAATAGGAACCAGAACCGCTACTCTTTGGCACAGAATTTTTTACCCAGTCAGTATCTATGCTAATAGTCGCCTGCTCCGGCTCTACTGACCCATTATTCGCCTTTTTTCCCTTCTTCGGTTGTTCAATCTCTAATTGGGCGTTCTTTACAGTGATAACCATATCGGTGCACCGGTAGTCAATGAGAAGTATATTAGTAGCGGCCACTTCCTTAAATACGGCATCAACCTGCTCGACTGTTAGATTTGTCTGTGGCTCATACCAGTACCACTGCGTTGAACTCAGCGCAGGCCAGACAGTTGTTCGCCAGGGAGGTTGCGGTGAATCTGCGGCTGAGACATACGTGCTAATGAATAAAAGACAAAAACTGATTACAATGATACCAAATACACATTTCGCGTTCTTCATTCGTATAGCTCCTATCTAAGTAATTTCTGTTTCCGCAAAGCGAAAAACTGCTGCGAAAATGGGGTCTGACCCCTTTTAACATTTACTCCTTTATCGTAACTGGCGGAGAGAGGAGGATTCTGTTAAGCACAAAGCTGTAACTCTCGCCATTTCAATGAATTATGACACAAGTTGTTTTTATTTCAATAACTTACGATTCTACCTGTTGTCGTCTGTTATCCTGTAGTTTGCTGTGTTTTCGCTTTTGGTGCCTGCCTGCCGGTAGACAGGGGCACCTGATATAAAATAAAATTTTTTAAAATTACTTCTTGACATTTATTGTTTATATGGTATAGTTACTTTGCAAGAGTAGTCTTGCAAATATCTTATGCTTAAGGACTCAATTAGATTGAGTCCTTTTTGCTTTTAATATCATTCCAATCTATATACCTTGGCCAGCAAATAAAATTTCTTATCTTCTGTATGTCGTAAATTAATAATCCTTCTTTTCTCAATTCATTTAATTCTCTTGAAATTTTCCTTGCTGTTGAAAAAATAATACAAGTTTTACCAGTATCAATTAACCGCATAAGAGGATCTACAAAATCACTATCTCCACTCCATAATATGAAATTTTGTATTTTTCCTATTGCTGCATCTATGATCATATCGCTTCCAAGCTCTACATCAAAATTACATTTTTTATCTTCTAAATAAAAAACTCCTTGTTTATTCAATTCTTTTAGTCTCGCATTTATAAACTCTATAGTTTCTATATTTAACTTCTTCAATAATGGTTGTCGAATAAACTGTTTTATAATATCTGGAGAAGTAGATGGTATCGTTGAAATATTAATAGGGAACTTCATAATTTTAACGGATTTTGTAATAACATAATAGCCATATTTCTTCATTTGTTCTATTGATTTTTCTGATCTGGAATCGCCAACTAGTGTTCCACTATAAATTCTCATTTCTTTGACTGTATCAAAGGATAAGAATAGTTGCTTTAGTCTTTTTAAACCTATTCTCCACCCTAATTTATCTTCCCAATTTATAACATTCGCAAAATCTATATACACATTTGTAGGGCTATTAAAGAGCTCCTCTAATTCTTTAATGCGATCGGGATAAATTTTTGCAAACTCTTCAATACGTTCAGTCAAAGGCTTAAACATATATAGCTCCTTTTATGCATTGCATATTATACCACTATGGTTATAACAATAAAAGAAAAATCAATTTTTTAGTGCATAAGAGTGACGTCCCTTTCTTTGCCTTTTCCCAAGCCATTCTTCAATTTTACTTTCCTTAAATCTTATAAGAGATCCCAACTTTACCATAGGCACATAACCATAGTGAGCCCACTTATAAACAGTGGACTGTTTTACCTGTAATAACAGGCTCAATTCTTTTGGTGTTAATAGCTTTTCCACTGATTTAGAGTTCCTGATTCTACACCTATAAATATTAAGTGGCAAGAAAAATAGTAAAAAGCATTGCTGCCAAATCGCACCAAAAAAGCACCAAAAGCACTAAAACAGTGCTATATGGAACATAGTAATACCTTGATTAAGGTTGAATAGGCTTGAGATATAATTACTTGATTTTTATAGGGGTTATGTAAATTATGGTAGGATTGTGATTAGATTTAACCGAATGCTTAAAAGCTATGGCGGAGAGAGGAGGATTCGAACCCCCGGTACCTTGCGGCACAACCGCTTTCGAGGCGGCCCCGATAAGCCAGACTCTGGCATCTCTCCACAAGCTAAGCCTGCTGGTAAAAGCTGATACCATTCGGTATCAGCTTTATCAAGGATATATCTTCGAAATTTTTCTTTTATATGAAGTAATTACCCTGCTTGCCACTATATACTGCTATGTCTTGCGATTTGTACAACAGGTGGCGGAGGAGGTAGGATTCGAACCCACGAGATCCTTGCGGATCTGCCTGTTTTCAAGACAGGTGCATTCAACCGGACTCTGCCACTCCTCCGCGTTAAAAAACTGCTAGTTGTTGCTATAATATACCATCGGCAAAGGTTATTGTCAAATCCAATAGCAGGTCAAGCTAGAAAAACAGCTGTCGGAATATGCCAACATATATATCTCTTGTCTTGATATAAGAATCCTGTAAAAAAGCTGTAAAAGCCATGCTTTTAAATAAAAAACTGAATATCAGCCCCACAAGAATAAGGTTTATAATATAAATAAGGCACATAGAAAACAGATATCCCGCGTGTAGAAGATCTGTTTGCCTTATCTTCAAAAAATCTATGGTAAGAACTATATGAAATGCCAATGTAAAACCAATGGCAAACATAAAAAAGCTATAATCAATATCACTTTTTATAAGAAATTTGGTTGCTGCCCATACCAGAACAATTATTATTGTATATAATGGAAAAAAGTAAGGGCTTAAGGCTATAAATATATTGCTCTTTGTAGTCGCGACACTTCCACCCTTTGATGATACCTTGATAGATCTGACTCTGCCGCCTGATAATAGTGCAGCTATAGCATGCATTAATTCATGGCTTAAGACGTATAGGTATGATGGTTTAAATACTACAGCGTGCACTACAAGATAGGATATTATGCCAACTATAAAATATTTCTGCTGATAATATAAAACGATCTGTATCTGGTTTAAGTGTTCATACAGGCTTATAGAAACACCTATACAAATCGGGAGGGCAAGAATACCCAATAAAATCTTTAATATCTTATTAAGCATGTTCGATAGTGCATTATATTTTACTGTGGTTTTGCAATTTTCTTTTTCCCCATATATTTCTGCAATGCCTTGGGAATGTCAACAGAGCCGTCTTTTCTCTGGTAATTTTCTAATATAGCAATGATAAGCCTTGCAAAGGCAACGCCTGAGCCGTTCAGTGTATGCACATATGAAAGTTTTCCTGTTTTTTCATCTTTGAATTTAATGTTACCGCGTCGTGCCTGGAAGCTTTCAAAATTAGAACAGCTTGACACCTCAAACCACAAACCGCTTCCTGCTGCCCATAAATCAATATCATAGCACTTACTGGCTGCAAAGCTTATATCCCCTGTTGACAAGAACTGAACCCTATAGGGCAGTTTAAGCGCTTGTAACACATCTTCCGCGTCTTTAAGGAGTTTTTCAAGTTCATCGAATGAAGTCTCCGGCTTTACGAATTTCACCATCTCAACCTTATCAAATTGATGTACTCTTGAAAGCCCCTTGGTCTCTTTTCCATAAGAACCTGCCTCTCTTCTAAAGCAAGGAGTGTAGGCTGTGTAGCACAACGGGAGATCTTCACTTTTTAACACAGAATCTCTGTGCATGTTTGTAACAGGGACCTCTGCTGTTGGTATAAGAAAAAGATCATCATCTTTTAATCTATACATATCATCTTCAAGCTTGGGAAGCTGGCCTGTTGCTGTCATACTTTGACGATTAACCAATATTGGCGGCCATATCTCTTTATACCCATGTTTCTGAGTGTGCATATCAAGCATAAAATTAATTAATGCCCTTACCATCCTTGCCCCATCACCAATAAAAAGAGAGAACCCTGATCCTGAAAGTTTAGCTGCCTTTGAAAAATCCATGATATTGAGTTTTTCACCTAAATCTATATGATTTAATGGTTTAAACTTAAAATTAGGCAGCTTCCCCCATTCCTTAATTGTCTTATTTGCCGCTGCATTAGGGCCTATTGGTATGCTAAAATGTGGTATATTTGGGATTAACATCATAATATCGCGTACTTTTATGCTTATGTCACCCACTTTTTGGTCTAATTCCTTTATTTTTTGGGATACTGACTTCATTTCTGACAATTTAATACTTGCATCCTTACCATCTCTTTTTAGCGTTGCTATTTCTTCTGATTCCTTATTACGTAAATTCTTAAGTATATCTGCCTCTACTATAAGGTTTCTTTGTTCCTTATCAAGCTGTAGTAATCCATCAATGCTTAAATCCATGTTCCTATTTTTCAATGCCTCTTTTACTTTATCCGGATTTTCTCTTATAAACTTTATATCAAGCATTTTACGCCCTGCCTTTCTATCCTTTGATAACACCTAATGGCCGCATCCTGCATACCTTTTTTGATATGCCGGCTCCAGCTACAGCATCTATTACATCATCTATATCTTTATAAGCACCAGGGGCCTCTTCTGATATGGTCTCTCTTCCGGATGCCATCAGAACTATGCCCTTTTTTTCAAGCTCTTCTCTTACCCTAAAGGCATTATAGCGCTCTGAAGCTGCCTTTCTTGATAAAGCCCTGCCTGCCCCATGGCATGCTGTCCCAAATGTCTCGTTCATTGCAGTCTCTGTTCCAAGCATAAGATATGAATGTGTCCCCATATCCCCTGGTATGATAACAGGCTGGCCGATATCCTTATAGGCTGCGGGAAGTCCTTCCGCACCCGGTGCAAATGCCCGCGTAGCGCCTTTTCTATGGACACACAAAAGTCTTTTTTGGCCATCTACGCTATGTCTTTCAAGCTTTGCTATATTGTGGGCAACATCATATACAAGAAACATTCCAAGCGCCTGAAAGCTTTGCCTGAATATCTTTTCAAACGTAAGCCGCACTAAATGCATAATACATTGCCTGTTATTCCATGCATAATTTGCCGCGCATTTCATGGCCCCAAAATAAAGTTTACCATCTTCTGAATTAAAAGGAGCGCAAGCAAGCTGTCTGTCAGGAACCGTAATATTATATGTAGAAAGTGTATGAACCATCTTTCGCGCATAATCATCGCATATCTGGTATCCAAAACCGCGCGAACCTGAATGTATCATAATAGTAATCTGGCCTTTTGAAAGACCAAATACTGAGGCTGCCCGTTCATCATATATCTCATCTACTGCCTGGACCTCTATAAAGTGGTTGCCTGAGCCAAGCGTACCTGATTGTCTCATCCCGCGTTCATAAGCTCTTTCTGAAACAGCATCAGGATTTGCGCCTTCGATTGCGCCATTTTCTTCTGTGTGTTCTATGTCTGATTCTATGGCATAGCCTTGTGAAAGAGCCCATTTAGAGCCCTTTACAAGGATCTTTTCTTCTTCTTTTGCTGATACTTTAATGTCACCTTTTGAACCAACACCGGCAGGGATATTTTGATAAAGGCCGATTACAAGATCTTTTAGTTTACCCTTTAGATCATCTTCAAAGAGATTTGTTTTTAAAAGCCTGACGCCACAATTCACGTCAAAACCTACCCCCCCAGGCGATATCACACCACCTTTTTCTATATCGGTTGCCGCAACCCCTCCTATACTGAAACCATAACCCCAGTGAATATCAGGCATTGCAAGGGAATATCGGACGATGCCTGGAAGCATGGCAACATTTGCTACCTGTTGTAAGGCATTATCGTTTTTGATAGAATCAATTAGTTTATCGCTTGCATAAACAATGCCGTCTACCCGCATGCCCTTCATATAAGATTTTGGCACACGCCAGCGATAATTGTCAATCTTTTCCAAAGGTCCGTTATATCGCAAAGTCATATATACCCGTTAGGAACGCTTCTTGAGCACGAGTACTCGTGCTCAAGAAGCGTTCCTATATACTATACATCAAATATGATATCTGTTTGGAATTTATTACCTTTTTTAGCTATTTTCAGGCTGTGATAAGTAACTGCCTTGATCTCGCGCTTTAAGATATGGCGCTTCCGATCTATCTTCTCCCCCCATGCCAAAGACACTATACTGTTATCGCTTATATTTTTGATGTCAAATCTGCCAAGCAGGATATCTTTTAAATGGAAATAACACAAAAGCTCTGAAAGCCAATTTTTTAAGAGTTCGTCCTTATCTAAACCTTCTGCCTTAACATTAAAAAAAACAATAGGATGGATCGATTTGATATCAGCTATCATATCATACATCACGCACGCAGAATGGATGAAAAGGTCTCTGATGCTCTCACCCCAAACCTTTATACCCAAATCCGCTGTATGCTCAAGCAGTTTATAATATCCCATTTATATAAGTATATCTAAAAAGGGCGGTTAAGTCAATAAGTAGAAATACCTCCACTGCTTTGCAAAGCAGTGGAGGTATGTTGAACCATGGTACCCCGCGTTGGATTTGAACCAACGACTCACGCCTTAAAAGAGCGTTACTCTACCAACTGAGTTAGCGGGGCATTGGATTATTAGATCCCTCGTCGCTTTTAGCTCCTCGGGATGTAATTCGCGCCTATAACTTGCATCTAAACAGGTTTAAACGGGTGCAAGTTATGCGCTCATTACACTTCCATTAATTCTTTGTCTTTTTGCTGTAATATAGCGTCTATTTCTTTTATATATTTATCCGTAAGTTTTTGTATATCTTCCTGGGCTTTGAAGGCCTCATCTTCTGAGGCAAGCTTATCTTTTTCAAGTTTTTTAGCGTGCTCATTGGCATCGCGTCTTACAGTACGCACAGATACACGACCGTCTTCTGCCATTTTTTTTGTTATTTTTATGAGTTCCTCGCGCCTTTCTTCTGAAAGAGGTGGTATGCTTACACGTATTACCTTACCATCATTAGTAGGCATTGACCCTATGTTACTCTGCTGTATAGCCTTTGCTATATCGTTTAGACTTGAAGGGTCCCATGGTTGAATTATTATAAGCTTTACATCAGGCGCAGATATATTCGCAAGCTGTTTAAGAGGCGTCTGGGTGCCGTAATAGTCAACATGTATGCCCTCTACCAAAGAAACTGATGCCCTGCCTGTTCTGACCGAACTAAACTCTCTCTTGCTAGCCTCTACCACCTTTTTCATCCTGTCTTCTGTATTTCGTATAACTTCTTTTACCGAATTCATATTATCGCCCCCTTATAATAGTACCTATTTTTTCTCCGTTTACCGCTTTTTTAAGGTTTCCTTCTTTAAACAGATCGAATACTAATATAGGTATCTTATTGTCCATGCATAAACTAACTGCCGTAGCGTCCATAACCTTAAGCTGCTTATTGAGAAGATCTATATAACTTAAATTTGTATATCTTTTTGCGTTTTTATTTTTTAAGGGGTCTTCAGAATATACACCATCCACTTTTGTGGCCTTAAGAATAATATCAGCGCTTATTTCCGCCGCTCTTAATGCCGCTGTGGTATCTGTCGTAAAATAAGGATTACCCGTACCACACACAAATATTACGACTCTTTTTTTCTCCAGATGCCTTATGGCGCGCCTTCTTATATAAGGCTCGGCAATCTGGCGCATTTCTATTGCTGTCTGAAGACGGGTGAATACTCCTTCTTTTTCAAGCGCATCCTGTAATGCCATGCCGTTTATTACTGTGGCAAGCATGCCCATATAATCAGCTGTGGACTTATCTATACCGTTTTTGGAGGCCTGGGCACCTCTTAGTATATTGCCTCCGCCTATTACAATCGCCGTTTCAATACCCATATTATGAACTTGTTTTATCTGCGAAGCAATAGACCTGGTAACAGAGATGTCTATTCCATATCCGCATTCCCCTTGCAGTGATTCACCGCTTAACTTAAGGACTATCCTCTTGTAAAAAGGCTTTGGGGAAAACTTTTTGGAATTTTTAATCATGCAGTCTGGCCTAACTGGTAACGGGTAAACCTTTTTACAACAACATTTTCGCCTGTCTTGGCTATTAGATCCGTAAGAAGAGTCTTAACAGATATCTTCGGGTCTTTTATGTAGGGCTGTTCGAGCAAGCATGCCTCCTGGTAATAGCTATTGATCTTTCCTTCTAGTATTTTTTCAAGGGCAGTTTCAGGCTTATTCTTGTTCTGTTCTTTTATTATATCTTTTTCCTTTGCCAGTTCCGCTTCCGGAACATCCTCTCTGGAAATATAGCTGGGATTTGCGGCTGCTATCTGCATCGAAAGCTCTTTTACGAAACTCTTAAAATCATCATTTCTCGCGACAAAATCTGTTTCACAATTAACCTCAAGGAGAACGCCTATCTTGTTGTTTGTGTGTATATATGAAACGATAAGGCCTTCTTTGGCAGCCCTTGATGATCTTTTGCTGGCAAGGCTAACCCCCTTTTTGCGAAGGATATCAATGGCTTTGCTTAAATCCCCTGATGCCTCTTGAAGGGCATGTTTACATTCCATCATACCAGCGCTTGTCTTTTCTCTCAGTTCCTTTACTTTATCCAGCATTTTTGAAGAATTCCTTTCCAATGTTATTCAGTTTCTTCTGCCTTATCTGCGGTTACCACCTTTGCCTCTGCAAACTTCTTTTTTCCCTCTAAAACGCTGTCAGCTAACACAGAGAGAACCAGCTTTATGGCCCTTATGGCATCATCATTGCCAGGAATAGGAAAATCTACATTATCAGGATCAGAGTTTGTGTCTATCAGGGCTACTATAGGTACGCCTAATTTTTTGGCCTCCCTTGCAGCTGTATCCTCTTTTTTCGGGTCAATTATGATAATAGCCCCGGGGATTTTTTTCATATCAGCTACCCCTGCCAGGTTCTTGTGCAGTTTAGCCCATTCCTTTTCAAGGGCCGCTTTCTCCTTTTTTGTCAGCACCTCTATGCTTGCGTCCTCTTTCATGGCTTCTATTTCTTTCATGCGTTTGACGCTGCTGCGTATAGTGCTGAAATTCGTCATCAAACCCCCCAGCCATCTTTCTGTCACAGAGAACATGTCACATCTCTGGGCCTCCGAGATTACGGCTTCCTTTGCCTGTTTCTTTGTACCGACAAAGAGCACGTTTTCACCGCGGGAGGTTATATCTCTTATAAAATTACAGGCATCTTCCAGCCTTTGGGCAGTTTTCTCCAGATTGATAATGTAAATACCATTACGCTGGCCAAAGATAAACTGGGCCATCTTGGGATTCCATCGCTTTGTCTGGTGCCCAAAATGAACACCTGCCTCTAAAAGTTGCTTCATCAGATCAGTAACCACTTAAACCTCCCTTTATTTTCTGCTATTACAAATTCCTTTACAATCGGAACATAGCAGCTGTATTATCTCCCTTTTTATTTTCAGGCGTAATAAAATTTAAAGGAGACAGATTTTAAAAATAGCCAATCACGCCATGACCCTTAAAATCAGGGCTTAAAGCTGAAGATAGATTATATCACAAAAAGTTTAAGTTGCAAGCAGATTATACTTTTAATATTCTTTAAAAACCTGCAAACTGCATCGTATAAAGCTTATTGTATAAACCCTTCCTCTCTATAAGCTCTTCATGCCTGCCCATATCCGATATCTTCCCATTTTCCATAACTATAATGTTATCAGCGTGTTTAATAGTAGAAAGCCTGTGCGCTACAACAAAAACAGTGCGCCCCCGCATGAGTCTGTCTATGGCTTCCTGGACTAATTTTTCAGACTCTGAATCAAGCTGGGATGTCGCTTCATCGAATATAAGAATTGGGGGATTTTTAAATATTGCCCTTGCTATTGCAAGGCGCTGTTTTTCGCCTCCTGAGAGCTTAAACCCTTTCTCCCCTATAATAGTATTGTATTTATCAGGCATTTCCATTATAAAATCATGGGCATTGGCTGTTTTTGCCGCATCAACGACTCTTGCAGAATCAACGTTTTTTTTGCCATATGCTATATTGGCAGATACTGTATCATTAAAAAGAATTGTATCCTGCGTAACTACACCTATCTGGCTTATTAAAGACTGTAAACTGACGTCTCTTATATCAAACCCGTCTATAGAAATACTCCCTTTTATCGGGTCGTAAAAACGGGGTATCAGGCTCACAATAGTGGTTTTTCCGGCACCGCTTGGCCCTACAAAGGCTATAACTTCTCCAGCTCTTGCTCGAAACGATATATCTGTTAACACCTCGTTTTCTTTTTCTGCATATTTAAAACAGACCCCTGAAAAAACAATCTCTTTTTTAACAGGCGGTAATATCCGGGCATCTTTTTTATCCTCTATATCAACCTTTTCATCAAGAGTTTCAAATATCCTGGCAGCGGCGGCCAGGGCCTGCTGGTTGATATTATGAACCCTGCTTAGCCTGTTAACAGGCTTCGAAAGAGACAGAACAGACAAGGAGAATACCGTAAGGGTTCCTATGCTCATGTTCCCCATGATAACCTGACTTCCGCCAAGCCATAGAATAACCATAGCTGAAACCATTGTTGCCAGTTCTGTCAAGGGGCTGACAGCAAGCACTCTTTTATTGGATTTCATAACCATCTTTTTTAAGCGCTCATTTTCCTGCCGGAATTTTTCCTTTTCATATTCTTCCATGGAAAAACCCTTTATAACCCTTATGCCAGACACAGCTTCATATAGTATATTATGTATGCCTGCCATCGATTCCTGGTACCTTTTGCTTATATGCCTTAAGCGTTTCCCTATGTATATCAGTGGCACAACTATTATTGGCATAATAATAAGAGCAAAAAATATAAACATTACACTTATGCGGAAAAAAACTGCTACACTTATAACCATAATCAGCGAAAAAATGAACTGTAAAGACTGCCAGATAAGATCGGTAAGGCCTTCTGACGTGGCATCCTGGATAATCGTTGTATCGTGTGTAATGCGTGATACAAGTGTGCCAGTACGCGAGTTGCTATAGAAATTCATGGAGAGCCTTAAAAGCTTTTCATATAAGAGGTTTCTTATGTCGCGGACTACCCTCTGACTAACCTCTCTCATAAGGAACTGCTGAAGATACATAAATACAGACCGCAAAACGAATAATACTATGTAAAAAATTATAAACATACTGAGAAGCTTCATTCTTGGTACACTGTTTATCCAGGAAACTGCATCGGATATAAAAACAGGCACATGCTTACCAGGCAAGACAATATCTTTGCCTATCATGACTTTATCTATAAAAGGTATAAAACCGCCTAAAGATATTGGCTGTAATGTTGACGACAATATCATGAACACCGCTGCACATGCCAATACCCATAAATGTGCTTTCACATACCCTATAAGCCTTATATAGTTTTTCATATATTCCGATAGTTATGAGAACAGGGTTTTATAATAAAGTTTACTGGCAGACGGGCCTGTTCCTTAAGGTTAAAAATCGTGTTATTTTACCATAAGGATACCATGGTTGTCGAGTTAAATGTATTTATTCATTCAGCACAATAGGCTATTGACAACAGCGCAGATTTTTGTTATCATAAATCAAAATAGAAAGGGGGATAAACAATGAATATGTTAAAAAATATCTTTGCATTGCTAGGAGTACTTTTACTGATATACTCTATATTAGGAAAGTTTATGGGCGGGCCCAGTCTTGGCTTAGGCATAATAGGTGTTTCAGCGCAATCAGGAATTTTAATTGCTAATGCTTTTATGCTAGTCTCAATACTTATCAGAGATGTAAAGAAATAAAAATGATTTTAAGAAATAGCCGCTTTTTGCAAGAAAATCGCTTCGCGATAACTCTTAGACGATTTTCAGTGGTTGGAATTGTGTTTTGAAATTCCATACCATAAACTTCCATTTGCTTGATTGGACAGCTAATATTTTCTAATATTAGCTGTCTTCTTTTACTCTCTCTATATACATACCCTTTTGAACTGGTTTTTCTGAATCAGATCTTCTCTCTTGCCGCTCTCTTATGTTCGTCCTGTCCGCGTTATTATACAAGGCAGAAATTGTAAGGCCTACAAATATGCCTATGATAGTTACAAGCCATGCAGGAAGCTGCATACGCTGGTCTGGAATATACGCCTGATCTATAAGAGATATCTGTTCTGATCTTATTGAAGGGGCGAGATAGGTATCTATCTTATTGACAAAAGCGGTATATATGTTTATCTTCTCCTTCAGATTATCTCTATACACACTATATTCATTTAATTTTTCATCTAAAAGGCCTATCTTATCCTGCTGAGCTTTTACTAATCTCCTCTGATTCTCTAATTTGGATAAAAGAACGTCATATTGCAGCTTACTTTTATTTATGATAAGCTCTATGCGTGCTTTCATTGAAGCATCTATTCTCTTGTTGTCATCTATTAATTCTTTTATCTGCGGGTGGCCAGAGAGATATTTTTCAGAAAGACCGTCTATCTGCATTTGATTATTTCGGTATTGCTGTTTTAACATTGCGTGTTCTTCGTCGCTTAAGACATCTGGCAGCTCATCAGATTTTACTCCTGATTCTAAAAGCTTCTGTATGGCCAGAAAGGCTATCTCTGCCTCAGACTTGGATTGCTCAAGGGCCCTTACCTTTTCATCAAGCTCCGTAAGGTGGTTTTTCGCATCTTTATACTCTGTCTCTATATCTACAACGCCTGATTCTTTATTAAAAGCCAGTAGCTTATCCTGTGCAGCATACAGTTCTTCTCTTACGCCTTTTGCCCGGCTTTGAAACCATTCAACCATATCTTTTTCAAATGAGAACCTCTCTTCAAGTGAGTCTTTTATAAGTATCTTGCATGCTGTATTTGCGATCTGAGCTGCAAGCTCTGGTTTTTGAGAAACCACGGTTATCTCCAATATATCTGTTCCTGGTATGACTTTTGCCTTTACCATCGACCGTAATTTAGAGACAGCGTTTTTTTCGCCAAAAAAAGATTCCAGATGAAGCTGTTCTACGATCTCTTTTGCAAAACTATTAGTATCTATTATCTCTGCTATACTATATATATCTCTATTTACATATTTATAATTTAATACCTTATCGTTTTCAGCGCCATAATCTACATTTATAGAGACCATTACCTTTGCCTTAGCCATATATGGCAAGAGATTTGACGCTATTGCAGATATTAAAAAACAGAGGCTTATGGTTATAGCTGTGATCAGTAATGTTATTTTTGGCTTCTTAAAAATTACCCTGTAAATACGCTGAACCTTCATTATGCTTCCTCCTTAATATGCAAGTGTTCTTCCGATATATAAACTGTCAATCGCCTGCTCTATGCCTTGTACCTCTATCATATCTTTGCGTTCCTCGCTGGCCTTTTACAAAACCAGACTCCGCATCTTTTATCTCCATATGCCTTAAGCCTCGCGCCTCCGCATCCAGCTCATCCAGAATATCTTCTCTGACAGGGCCGCGAAAAAGTATCTTCTGTTTATTAAGCTCGAATTCCTCAAATTCAAGGGGAAAATCTTTATTAAAATGTATTTCTGAAGGAGTTACAGCAATATCGAACATAGCGGGTAATATCGGGATATTGGCTATTCTTGCGCTTTCAACAGAATATGTTATATAGTTTTTACGCTTGGCATCGTCTTCCCATTGCGGCGGCCTCAAAGAGACTTTCTTAAAAACACCCTCTATAGAGATCTCTACTGGCGCTGTTGAACCAAATCCTATAATAGTATTTAACGGTACCTTTCCAGTAGCCCTAAGCCGGCTTTCTCCTAAAAATTCGACAGATACGTCCTTTGCGGTAGTACCTTTATCTTTTAAAAACCAGTCTTTCACATACTTGTTAAGCCTCTTTTCTGTAAGATCTATTGTGCCATAATCACCTTTTACCATCTCTTCCTGTATTACAATATCTTTTACGCCGTCAGTTACACGCTTGGTAAAACGGACCGCCGAATCAGAGACGATCTCTTTTACTTTTTTTGGCAGAAACCTGGAAAACCATGGCGTAGCAAATATACTCTTTTCGCTTTCTGAAACACGGTGTAATACATCAATGTCAATATATTTACTGACAAAAGAGGTTCCTGGATAGGAAAATGGGCTGGCAGGAAACTCCATTCTAAGTTTTTTAAATATCTCTTTTGCTTTAGACAGATGCTTTAAGTCAAAAAGATAAATCGACCCCTGTTGAAACATTACATGCGGCACCAGAGAAGAATCTTCATTCTCCTCGATAAACTGCTCCATAAGTGAGCATGTTTTTTCAAAGTCACCTTGCTGCCTGTAAATAGCAGCTAATTGAAATTTGGCCTGCATCTTCAGAGAATCGCTTGCGGAAGATTCATCGATCTGCTGTAATAAGTTTTTGCTCTCTTCTATTGCCCCGAGCATGCTTTGGCATGTAGCCATGCGGGAATAGGCCTGGTCTGAAATTCTATTATCTGCAGGCGTCTCTATTGTTTTTTTGAAACTCTTTATCGCATTTCTAAAATCATAAGCTTTTAGCTGCAGAAGGCCTGCTTTATAATATAGCATCTGCTTCATAGTTTGATCTTTTGTTGTCAATGCCTTATTTAAAACAGAATCTGCCTCAGTAATCAGAGCTGGCATGTTAGCAAGTGCGGATTTAAGTTCTTTTGCTATTGTAGCCTCCGGAAGGTTTGGAAAATCTTTTGTAACATTTTCATAATAATTTTGCGCCTCGCTTATTTCTCCCTGCTTGTGCAAAAGATATCCCAGGCGTAATATCAAAGAAGGGGTCTCTGCCTTACGAGGAAACCTGTTAATCATATCCTTGTAAGCCTTTATCGCCTCTTTATAATCACCTGCGCTCTCATATTTTGTGATCTGATCCAGAAGTTCTGGTTCTATATTTCCTGAAGGCCTCTGCTCTTTTGCTCTCTTAAATGCTCTATAAGGGGCTTTTATGATGGGCATTAACCTGTCTGCCCATCTCAAGATAATCGGCCTTTTCTCTTGCCTCTCCTTTACAACCGTTTCCAGAACAACCCTTACATCAGCAACCGCTCTGTCTGTCGTAGATGTCTGTAATATATTGCTGGTATACTCTAAATCTATAAACTCCTTTACGGCCAGCACCTGAGATGACAACTCCCCTATGGACTGATATTGCATAATGGGGCCTATATATGATACTGTGGATGTTGTCTGTGCTAAGGCGACACTGGAAAGAGATAGCTTCAGCATCTCGAGATTTCGGTCTACAAGAAATGTGTTGTATAATAAAAAAAATAAAACCAGCAACGAGATAAAACTCAGCGGCTTTATAAAAATTGCCAACAAAACCCGTTTTTTTATAGGGGCTAATGTCATTATACTTTTAAGTTTAAAGCTTTTTTAAGCCTGCCCTTGTCCGCTTCTTCAAGCGGGGCAGATATGTAAATATTAGTCTGTTTTGACAGGTCAACTATCCTGGGACAGGGGAGGCGTTCTATATTCTCATTGAACATAATATTTAATTTTGGGCTTAGAGGTGACCCTGGGGTCACATCAATGACCAATCCTATCTCTTTTGTATCCAGCCGCACCCATGTACCAGGCGGATATACGCCTATATTATCAACTAACGCCTTGATAATAGACTGGCCGAAACTGGTTTTCATCTGCTCTATGATATTTTTAATAGCCAGGCAGGGCTGTAAAGTACTTTTATACGGGCGCGGGTGAGTCATGGCCTCCAGGGTATCAACCAACCCTATTATCTGAGCGTGCTCGTTTACGTCCATATCCGAAGAGTTTAACCTCTTATGGTGCGCTAGTATAACCTCCGACATTTTTTTATCCAAACCGGGCATTTGCTCAACAAATTCGCAGCTTAACTGAGGGTGCATGTCTACCTGTTCGCGTTCTTGTTGATTAAGTTTTGCCGGCCTAGACGTAATTTCCCTGAATTTCAACATACCAATATCATGAAAAAGAGCTGCTGTTGCCAGGCTACTAAGATCTGACATATTATAGTTCAGCCATACTCCGATCATTACAGATAAAAAAGTAACATTAACAGAATGGCTGCACAGGTAATCCCCTTCTTCATATCTCATAAACAAATCCATAATCTCTACACCATTTAACCGAAGCTCTGAAACAATTTTTTTTATCAATATATCTAAAGAATCAGGTGAAGGTAAAATATTGAAATCAATACTAGCCCTGCTAAAAATCAATTTTACGTTTTCCAGGCAATCATTGTAAATACCTTCTATGATTTTACCTTTTTCTTCTACTAATAACTTATCTTCTGTCATAAGCCTTCTCATGCAAATGCTATTATGGCCACTCTCTTTTTTATGTGGTATATAATCAGCCATCCGCCCTTTTGATGGCTTTACATCTCTTAGCTTTACCATATCTGTCATTTTCATCTTTGTTCCTCCCCACCAAAATCGTTAACCAGCCTATCCCTTATCGAGGCCGAACCTTGAACCTAAAACTATTATGTATTTATGTCCTCCACCGCCTCTTGGGCTGTTTCCTCATCAACTATCTTTTTCTTATCTATCATAGCCTGCATTAAAGACAGTTCGCAATAAGTATTTATCTTGCGCGGCACACCGCCTGAATTGATTGCTATCAATTCGCAGGCCTCTTTTGAAAACAATATTTTTTGTGCGCCTGCGATCTTACACCTATGCTCTATATAGCGGGCTGTATCATCCTGCGCCAACACATTGAGGTGAAAAGAGATTGCCATCCTCTGCCTGAGTTGTGGCAGCCGGTTGATTTTCTCGCGTAATTCCGGCTGGCCTACAAGTATAAGGGTCAATAAAAACCTATCATTGAGTTGAAAATTTAAGAGAAGCCTGAGCTCTTCAAACATTTCCTGGCTATTAATAGCCTGCGCTTCATCAACTATCACGACAACGTCCTTATTCTCCTCTTTGCTTTTGTATAATATGTCATTTATTTTATGAAGCAGATTAAGCTTGGTGCCTTCATAATCTCTTCCTTCAAGCTGGTATATAATCTCTTTTAAAAAATCTTCTGCGGATAGTGATGGGTTCACTATAAGAGCAAGCCTGTAACGACTATCATCATGCAACAATTCTTTTACTATAAATCGGGTAAGAACAGTTTTGCCGCTGCCGTATTCGCCTGTCAAAAAGCCAGCCCCTTTTCGTTCTTTAATAACATAATATAAGCGCATCAGCGCTTCCTCGTGATGAGCAGAATTATAAAAAAACCTGGGGTCTGGCGTGTTTTCAAAGGGTTTTTCTTTTAGATTCCAGTGTCCTTCATACATCTGTAAAGACCATCCCCATATAATGAACTTTTATATTTTCAAACTTTTTAATAATCTCCTTAAGCGCAGGGTATTTTGATTTATGCTTTCTGACAACTATCAGCGTAGAATCAACTATGGGTATCAAATTTAGCGCATCAGGGTGTTGCTTTATGCCGGCAGAGTCGATTATAAGTATGCCGTAGTCTTTTGCCAGCTCCTTAAAGAGCTCTTTTATTCTGCCTGATCCTAGCAGGCCAAAAAGATTTTCTGTCTTGCTGCCGGACAGCAGTAGTTTTAAACGGTCAAGCCCGATAATATGTTTATCTTTAAGTTTTAATGTTCCAGACAGCAGAAGGTCTGTCATATTCCTTACACTTTCTTTTTGATTGATGCTGCCCCTTAAAAGATCCGAGAGTCCTGGGGTATTTCCGTTCAGATTAAATATCGTGCCCAAAGCTGGATTATAAAAATTTGTATCTACCAACAAAACTTTTTCTCCATTTTTAACACATATCAAAGCAAGGTTGTAAGCAATAAAACTTTTTCCTATTTCGGAATCAGAGCTTGTTATTAATATAGACTTATTGGACATATCACCCTTAAACGTATCTACCTTCAAGAAAGTATAGATCTGTTCAATTTTCTTAATAGCCCGTGAAAAGCGCGTATTTGACATCAACTTCTTTGCCAAGCCAGGCATATCCTTTTTACTAGTTTTTATAATCGGCACCTTACCTATATCAGCTATGACAGAAACGCCTAGCCTGCTTTCAGCCTCATCTGATGCATGGATTCTATCATCCGCGATTTCTGTTAAAATACATAGCAAAAATGCAACTATTAGACTGCCTGAAAAACCCCAAAGATAATACGACTGCCTGTTAATCCCCAGCGGCCCCTTAGGCGTTGCCGCTTCTTTTTCGATTTCTGCCTGCCATGGGCTTGGCTGTTTCTGGAATTGATCATATACCTGCTGATACCCGCTTCTCCTGGAGGCAAGTTTGGACTTTTCTATTGCTACAATCTTTTCAAGCCTTTCATATTCTGAACTCATATCAGGGGCCGCCCGGAGCTGAGCATCTAAAATATCTATTCTGTTTTTTACAGTGATAACATCAGGATGCTGCTCCGTAAAAGTCTTCAATAGCTGCTGATATGCCATGTTGGATTCTGCAAGGGCCGCCTTAAGCTCAACCCTTCTCTGGTCGGACTCCATATTCTCTTGTTTCGATTCCCTTAAATTTTTCTCCGCTAAACTTAGGCCTGCTTCCAGAGCTAAGATATCATCTGAAAGCAGCTGCAGTTTTTCTTTCTTGGATTTTTCCAATTCTTCTATCTTATTTCTCCGTTCATTTATAAAATTGTTACTTACCAGGTTAACAATATCTTTAGATACCTTCGGGTCTTCTGATACAAAGATAACAGACAAGGTTCCATATTTTTCAAAATCAATTTCGAGATTATTTATTATATAGTCTCTGCTATACCCTCTCAATTCACCTGTTAATTTCTCTAAAAAATCTTTTTCCATTATCCGTTTTGCCTGGAGTTCAGGGCTGAATGAGCCTTCTTTGCCAATAAAAACAACGCGGGCTTCTGCTTTATAATATAGCTGTTTTCCTTCTACAAACTTAAAGACGATAAGAGACATGGCCAAGGATACAATCAAAAATATTAACCATCTTTTTTGTATAAATAAATATATTTTACGCATATCGGTATACTCTTGTATTTTTAATTGTCATTTGAACCGCGGTATGTATGATCTATAAAGTCATATTGTGTGGCCTTAATACCGTAATAAGTCGTAGCAGCACCCAAAAGTGGGGCTATCTGACGGAGGAAATATGCTACATTACCTACAAAACTTCGTGGCACAAAAACAATATCTTCTTTTTGGATATATATATTCTCGCGCAGGTTGCCTTTGAATATATCTATGGCATTTACTACAATTACATCTGTGCGCTTGTTAAGATCCCCTCTTATTATAAGGACACTTTTAAGGCCTGCTGATTCCATATATCCGCCGCATAGGGCCAGTACTTCCATTATTTTTATCGGTTCAGTAAATCTTATAATGCCTTTGTTGGCAACTTCTCCAAGCACTATAACTTTTTTCCCGCCAAACGAAGACACAATTACAGATACCTGCGGGTTTTTGATATATATTTTAAGTTTTTCCGAGATGTCGGAAGCTAAACTCTCTATGCTTCTACCTGTGGCAACAACATCACCTATAAGGGGAAATGATATCTTGCCATCAGGCCTTACTACTACATTTTTTTGAAGATCCTCAACCTGCCAAACTGATATCTCAAGGACATCACCTGCATCAATCTGGTAACTATCGAAAGTCCATTCTTCGACTTCGAGATCAGAAGCTCTTATTATCCTCATTTGGCCTATATCGGGGTTATCGTCTGTTGTGTTTTCTGCTGCAATTGCCAAGCGACATGCAGACAACACTGTTATTAACATATAAAAAACTACACATTTTATGACATCCATAAAAAATTCCCTTATCATCTATCTTCCAAACTATTTGATGTTCTTTCCGTAATAACCGTAGTGATCGCCGTATTTATACCTATATCTTAAATATCCTCCCGCGCCCGCATCTACTTTATTTAGAATAGTTCCCATCAACTTAATATTTGACTTTTTTATTATACTATAGGCCCTTTCTACTGATTTTTTACTTGCAATATGCACAGATACTACAAAAACTAACGCATCTACTTTTTGTGCTATAATAAGAGGGTCAGTTACAGCTAGCACTGGCGGGAGATCGACATAGACAATATCAAATGCCTGCCTGGCTATCGATATAATCCTGTCCATGGAAGGACTGCCGAGTCTTTCTGCTGGATTATCAGAGACTGATCCGGCAGGCATAATACTCAAATTATCTATTCCTGAATCCAAGAAGGTTATATTTTCAGGCAATAAAGATTCCTCTTCGGATAGCAAATCACTTAACCCTTTTTCATTTTGCATGCCAAAAATCTCGCTTGCCCCGTGCCTTCTTAAATCACAATCAATCAATAATGTCTTTTTATTTGACTGCGCTGTTAGGGCCGCGGCATTGGCAACAATAAAACTCTTTCCCTCTCTTGGTATTGAACTTGTTAACCCGATAACTTTTATACTTTTACCGGGGTTTAGAAAGAGTATGTTGGTACGAAAGCATCTTATGGCCTCTGATGCAGGGGATGATGGATCTGAATATACTATTAATTTATTTTTTGTTCCGCTGTCATTGACATCACCCGTATATTTCCTTGGCGCATACAAAGGTATTGTAGCTAATACAGGCAGATCTATAAGTTTTTCCAACTGTTCAATGCCCTTGATACTGGTATCTAAAATCTCCATTATATAAACCACTACGCCACCGCAGATAAGGGATATAAAAAATGCCGCTAAAATATTTTTTTTAAAGTCTGCTTTTTTAGGGGAATGAGGCACCTTGTGCGGCAGTACCACCCTTATCTCCGCATAATGCTTCAGCTTTTCTCCGAGGTCAATCTGATACATTGTTTTGGATAAATCGTTGTAACTATCACGTTTTAATATAATGTCTTGTTTAATCATACTATATTTAATAAGTTTTTTATAAAAGTTTTCCTGGGCCAGATTAGACAACTCTTTTTCCTGAACAACAAGCTCTTCCATGTTTGTCTTTAGTTCGATAATTACCTTTAATATATCTTTATCGATTTTTTCGTTTATATTTTGCATCTCACCACGAAGCCTGATAACCTCGGGATGAGCCTCTTCATTCATCTGAAGGGTTTTATTTAATTCAGCTTCTTTTTCAACAAGCCCATTTCTCAGATCAACATCAATAAGATCGGGGTATTTTCTGGCAATAACAGCTATTGCCCTTAGATTGTCAGACTTTGATAATTCAGCTACAGAATATATAAATCTGCTTAAAACCAAAATCTCATCCCTTAGCTTGATAATTTTTTCATTAAGCATAGATGACACAATAACATTATCATCTATACCTGATAGTAAGTCATACCTCTCAACAATCTTTATTGTTTCCTCGTTTTCAACTATAAAATCCGCCAATTCATTTTCTGCATCAAGTAAAGCACTATGAGCACGATCTATCTGATCCTGAAAAGTTATGAATGCGTTATCGAAAAAAGTTTTTTCTTCGTGAGCTTTTTGTAGCTGATAAGCCTCGATCACAGCAGATACGGAATCGAATGCTTGCTGAGGGCTATCAGCTGTTACTGATATTTCAACTAAGCCTTGGGATCCGCTCCTGACATCTACGCCTGCTAACTGCTGCTTATCATAACCATACTTTGTCCTCAATAAACCTGCTGCCGCGTTTAAAACTGATTCACTTTGTAAAACGGTTATTTCATCATCTATCGTATATGTCCGCTTTATAGTGTCACCAGCCTGTGTTTTTACCTCCAGCGTGGCAGGGCCCATCATGATCCTGGTAAATGATTTATAAACAGGCTTTTCTTTCATTGATTTGTTATACCCATAGTAGGTAGCTAATGAGAGCACGACAAAAAAGACAGCTGTAAAAATCTTCCATCTTCTTAATCCCACAAAAAACCAATCTATGACATTTCGATCTTTATCTTCCTGCATGTCTTCTACTTCAGCCATGATATCCCCTATAAATAGTATAATTATATATTATAGCATAGTACAATTTATTATACTGTAGAAACCATACGAGTGTCAAGGGAGATAAAGGTAATTACTAATTAATCTACATGGGGGTTGAGTGTTGCTGCGGGCGCCACAATCCATATTGCGGATTAGTTTGCTCTTATTACGGTATTAGCTATATACGGCAGAATAGAATCCGCCATTGCCCGGATTTCTTCTATTGCGTATGGCTTCAAGGAAAGAAACGCGGGATCAAGCGTATCTCTTGGTACAAACTGCTGAAGACAGTATTTTTTTGCATTCTTAATAGCTCTTGCAATTGACGCGATATTTTCTTTGTTGATTATGCCGGGGACAACTGTAGTACGGAATTCGTAATCAAAATCGGAATTTAAGATAATATCCTTTGACCGTATGATTCTCTCTATATCAACCTTACATCGTACAGCATTCTGATAATCTTCTTCACGCAGAGGCGCCTTTATATCCATGGCTATATAATCAACCATATGGTTATTGATAACTTCTTTAAGCAATTCTGGATTCATACCATTGGTATCCAATTTTACCTGAAAGCCTAAGCCTTTTATAGCCACTATAAGCTCCACAAGGGCCCCATTATACAAAGATGGTTCGCCGCCTGTTATGACAACACCGTCTATCCAGCCCTTTTTTTGTTTTAAAAATCCGGCTATTTTATAAAACGGTATTGTATCCATACTGTCAAAATCTTCGACCAATACTTTTGAGTGGCAAAATCCGCATCTGAAATTACAATTTCCTAAAAAAAGTATGGAGGCAATCTTACCATCCCAATCAATAAGAGTTGCCTCCTGAAATCCCTTAATAAAAGGGAAGTGATTTTGGCTTATTTCGCTATCGGTGTTATTGGATTTTAAACTTACACTCATTTATTTTAGGTGGGTCGCGAAATCTACAGTGTTAGGTACTTCACCATCCCAGCGGGCTAATACATTCTCATCTTTTTCAATAATAGTGGTTGGGATTTTTAATACATCGCTATAAGCACCTTCTGTCATGCCGTCAACTGTATCAAGGTCATAAAACTCGAGAAGTGTCTCTGGCAAATCATTGTTTTTTTTCAGGTAATGAGCTATTTTATTTTTTGTCGTCTCACATTTAGCACAGTTCTTTTTCCCAAAAACCTTGATCTTCATTTCTTATTGGCCTTTCCGAATATTATCTTACACAGCGTAATTTTTCGGGTTCATTCTTCTGTCAGAAAGTTCACCTAGCTTAGACTTGTTCCAGTTGTTTATACGGCTATAGTAACCTACAATACGGGTCATACCATATACATCATCGGAACTGCAAGCCCTGCAGGCATCATGCAGGCCGTTGTCTCTTTTGTGGCAAGAATTGCACACCGTAAATTCCGGAGATATGGTAAGCTGCGCGGTTTGAGTTTTTTCAAATGTCTTTTCTACAAGACTCATTACTGCTCCTTTTGAAGGTAATTTCTCGCCGACAAAGGCATGTGTTATAGCGCCTGACTCTATCATGGTATGAAATTTTGCCTGCTTCTGTATCCTTGACATAAGGTCTATAGGGGCATTTGCCGCGAAGTGTATTGAGTTGGTATAATAATACATATCGTTTTCCATATCCCCTTTTATCACATTTGCTGTCTCTTCAGGATATTGTCTTAGGTCAACCTTGGCAAGCCTTCTTGCAGCGCTTTCAGCAGGGGATTCTTCCAGAGAAAACTTAAGGCCTAATCTTTTTTCTGCTTCTTTTGCGCGAATATACATAAAGGATATTATCTTAATGCCAAGCTTGAATATATCATCGCCTTCATGCAACTGCCTACCTGTTATATGCTGTAAACATTCATTAAGCCCTACCAGGCCTATTATATAAGTGGCCTTTTCAAGGTCAATATATGGCCTCCCATCAAGGGCAATCTTTCCAACTTCCCACATTGGAAGATTCGGCTTTGACATTAACTGGTTTATAAATTCTTTTTTCTGGATATGGGCCTTGACAGCAATCTCCATACACCTTTCTATTTCTTTGTATAAACCTTCTATGTTTCCTCTGCCCGCACGGTATGCTGCCTGCGGAAGATTTATTGTCACATTCTGGAAACCACAGAACCGCATGGATTCAGGGTGTTCTATCATATAGTTATCCTCTATCTGTGTCCTTAAGCGGCAACAGGCAGAGAGGGTCACCTCGTCTCTATCAAAGACAAAATAAGGTGCCCCGTTCTCACTTGCAATCTGGCATGCGTATTCAAAAATCTCTTTCTGTTTTGGGTCCTTAAAAGTATCTTCGTTGATATGCAAATCGCACTTTGGAAATGCAAACGGCCTGCCATACTGGTCGCCATCACGCCATACACTCAACATGGCCTTTGCAAATCTCTGGGAAAGTTCTTCATATTCACCATAGGTTTTGCCGGTATATTGGCCTTCTGGCCCAATAGCAGGTATGTTTTTAAGGTAATTAGGTATACCCGTATGAACATTATGGTCAATAAACAGGCTCTGGCCTCCTCTAGAGAAGGCGTTTTGAGAGGCTGAAAATATCAAATGTTGTGCCTCCTGCCGCATCTGCTTATCTGTCATGCCTTCAAGATATGGCGCATACATTATATTGACATACGCTACTCCAAGGGCACCTGCATAATATGCCTGCATACTTGCTAAAAATGTATTCAAATGCCCTGTAAGCGTCCTGGCATGCTTGGCAGGAGCGCTTTGGGTATCAAGATTTCCTAAGTGGAGGCCATATTTTTTAAGATATTCAAGAGAATGGGAACTGCAATATACTCTTGTTGGGTAACCTAAATCATGAAGATGAACTTCTCCTTTCATGTGTGATTCTGACACATCCGGAGAGAATATCTTTTCGAGTGCGTACTGCTTAAGCGTTACCTCTGCAATAGATAGGTTGATGGCCTCGGGATTATTGGCGTTTATGTTAGCGTTTTCATTGCTCTTTGAAAATATAAGTGTTTCTAAATCATAAACAGGCATTCCTATCGGGGCTTGTTTTTTAAGGGTTTTATTTAATCCCCTTAAAAAAAGTTCATTATCCACAATTTCCCTTATAAGGCTTGTTGATATATGGGTGAGGTCAGAATCCACTATTTTTCTTTCAACAGCAGAGGATATTTCATTTGCCAAAAAGGCCTCCAGGCCTGCTTCTTTCTGGAGTGCTGCTGATACCTTGCTTTTATCCCAGGGTAATATTTCATCTTTAGTTAAGGGAGTTACCATCAAAGCCATGTCTGTTGAATTATTGCTCTGTCGGATTTTTTTCCTTACACGAAGATTTCCCCTAACCTGGGCCCTTTTCTCTCTATATAATATATATGCCTTGGCTGTTTTGGCATGGCCTGTCTCAATAAGCACCTTTTCAACCGCATCTTGTATCTGTTCAATAGAAGGGCCTAGAGACCCGAATTTTTTCCTAAGATACAAAGTAACAGCTGAGGCGAGTTCTTCTGCCATCATTCTGTCTTCACCGCCTACCGAAGAAGCTGCTTTAAATATAGCATCAGCTATCTTACTTTTGTCAAAGGCAACCTGTCTGCTGTCTCTTTTAGATATTACACCAAAATATCCCTGCTGAACACCTGCGCTATTTGCCTGATTTACACCCATCACTTGCCCCCTTTTGCTAAAACATACTTAAGTTCTTTCATAAACTCTGTAACATCTTTAAATTCTCTATAAACTGAAGCAAACCTCACATAGGCAACCTCATCCACTTCATGCAGCTTCTTCATTACCATCTCGCCTATCTGTGGTGATTTTACTTCCTTCTCGTTTTTTCTCTGGAGTGCCCTTTCTATATTATCTACAAGGCTCTCTATCTTGTTCGCGCTAATAGGTCTTTTTTCGCATGCTTTCAATATACCGGATATAAGTTTGTTGCGGTCGAATGCCTGTCTCTGGCCGTTCTTTTTTACTACCATAAGGGGCATGTCTTCAATATGCTCATATGTCGTAAAGCGTCTTTGGCATTTCGTGCATTCCCTTCTTCTGCGGATAGCATCGTTCTCGGAACTTGCGCGTGAGTCAATTACCTTGTCTTCCTTGTATCCGCAATATGGGCATTTCATATTATTATCCTTTGGGGCCTCTCGTAACAAAAAATACTATAATATACATTATCTAGTAGTAAAAAGTGACTATACACCCTATATGTTGTGCTGTCAAACTCTTAAATAACGCTTATTAGGCAGGTTTTAGGACTAATTTATTCAAATACGCTTAAAAACTAGCTCTTTCTCACTTTTTTGATATTTGCTATGCGCACACGCGCTTCTTTTAAAAAACTCACTGCCATCTGATCCGCATAGCTGTCTGATACAACTATCCTTTTTATCCCCGCGTTTATAATCATCTTAGCGCATATAGCACAGGGCATGTTTGTGCAATATAACACTGCGCCCTTAAGGCTAACCCCGTAAAGGGCTGCCTGTATAATAGCATTTTGCTCTGCATGCAGGCCGCGGCAGAGTTCATGCCTCTGGCCTGATGCTATCTTGAGTTTTTCGCGAAGACAGCCTGTGTGCTGACAATGTTTTATACCCTTTGGGGCGCCATTATAGCCTGTTGAAAGTATATGCTTATCCTGAACAATCACCGCGCCTACTTTGCGCCTTAAACAAGTTGCCCTCTTTGAGGCAAGAATCGCAAGATCCATAAAGTAGGTATCCCAGTCGGGCCGCTTTGTTCTTTGTTCTTTGTTTCTGGTTTCTAGTTTTCGGTGTATAGTTTTAGCCATATTATGTATCCCTATATTTATTTTTTGCAAGACAATCGCTTCGCGATAACTCTTAGACGATTTTCAGTGGTTGGAATTGTTTTTTGAAATTCCATACCATAAACAGGAAATCTTCTGGTAAGACCGGATACAGCTTCTTTAACAGCGCTTATCCTGTTAGTGTCGGATATATTAGAAAGCACATCATCTATTAACCGCGCTATCTCTCTCATCTGCGCCTCTTTCATTCCTCTTGATGTAAGCGCGGGACTTCCCAGCCTTATACCGCTTGCAACAAGGGGAGACTGCGTATCATAAGGTATCAGGTTTTTGTTAACCGTTATACCCGCATTATCCAAAGCAGCAGAGGCGTCTTTTCCTGTTATGCCTTTTGAGTAAAATACATCAACTAAAACCATGTGGTTGTCTGTCCCGTTTGAAACTATTCTGTATCCTAACCTCTTCATCTCTTCCGATAAAACAAACGCGTTTTTAATTGTCTGGATCTGTTTTCTTTTAAACCTTTCTGTCTTTGCCTCTTTAAAAGCAATGGCCTTTGCCGCAATTATATGCATTAAAGGCCCGCCCTGCAGGCCAGGAAAAACCATATAATCAATCTGCTTTGCAAACGCTTTCCTGCATAATATAAAACCGCTGCGCGGGCCGCAAAGCGTCTTATGTGTTGTGCTTGTTACAAATTCGGCATAGGGAACAGGGTTCGGATGGCAGCCCGCGGCAACTAGCCCTGCTATATGCGCCATGTCCACCATAAGAAGTGAGCCTGTTTTATCACATATCTGTCTTAGCTTTTTTGAATGTATGGTCCTTGGGTAAGCACTGGCTCCGGCTATCAGAAGCCTTGGCCTATGTTTTTTCGCAAGATATAATATATTATCATAATCAATCTTTTCAGTTTTTTTGTCTACCCCATAAGGAATTATCTTAAAATACTTACCTGAAAAGTTTAAAGGGTGCCCATGCGTAAGATGCCCGCCGCAGGCAAGATCCATTGCCATAATCTTATCGCCGAACTTAAGCTGGCTGAATAATACAGCCATATTAGCACTGGATCCTGAATGCGGCTGAACATTGGCATGCCCCGCCCCGTACAGGCTCTTTGCCCTGTTTATTGCTAAAGATTCTATGGTGTCGACGTGTTCGCAGCCGCCATACCAGCGACGGCCAGGATAACCTTCCGCGTATTTATTGGTTAAGACAGAACCCTGCGCCTCCATAACTGACTCTGTTGCGTAATTTTCACTGGCTATAAGTTCGAGATTATTATGCTGCCTCTTCTGCTCATCCATAATCGCATTATAAACTTGCCTATCTGCTTTTTTTATAAAACTCATCATATTCTCCTGCAATTAACCCTTAAATGGCTATTTAAAAACTTTTCCTTCTATCTTCTTAATCTGCTCCACGCGACGAGCATGCCTTCCGCCTAAAAATTTTGTCTTAAGCCATAAAGAGGCCATTCTCTTTGCTGTATTCTCTTTAACAAATAAAGCGCCCAACACAAGCACGTTGGCATCATTGTGTTCACGGCTTGACCTGGCTTGCGCAATATTAATACAAAGAGCGGCCCGCACGCCCTTTAGTTTATTTGCAACGATGGAATTTCCTATACCGCTTTTACATATCACTATGCCCCTATCCGCTTTTTTCGTCCCAACAAGTTCGGCTGCGGCATAACTATATTTAGGGTAATCACAGCTTTCGCCGCTAAAACACCCAACATCTATTACGCAATATTTTTTTTGCTTAAAGTATTTTACCAAATCCTGTTTCAACTTGAACCCGCCATGATCCGACCCTATCGCTATTCTCATAATCCACCTCTTATGCGCTTGGCTATTGCTTCTGTTGCTTGTTTGATACGGTCCCGCACAACCTTATAAGTTGACAATGGCTGGCCTATGGGATCCTCTATATCCTCGCTTCCACCCTTGATGCCCGCGAATTCATTATAAAGAAAAACCTTGTCCTTAGCTTCAGGCATCATATTTAAAATGAAATCTTTGTGCACTCCGGACATAACTAATATAATATCAGCAGACTGCGCAAAGGCCTTAGAAAATGGTTTTGTGCGGTAAAAAGATATATCAATATCATTCTCGCTCATAACTTCAACAGCTTCATTTGTCGGCATAAATCCATCCGTTGCCGACATGCCTGCTGATAAAACTACAAAACCCTCTTCCATTTTGAGGTATTTTTTCAAGAATCCTTCTGCCATTGGCGAACGGCAGGCATTGCCGGTACACACTACGAGTATCTTTTTAATACTGGTCATATTATCTCATCTGCTATTGTCAAAAACTGACGTATCTCTTCTGCTATCGAACCTTCTCGCAGTATCTTAAAGGGTATCTGCGTGCAGTCAAGCACAGTTGACGCGATACCTCTTGCTTTTGTTCCATCATCAACAACAACGTCTATTTTTTCTCCAAAAACCACTTTAGTATCTTCAGCACAAAACAGGTCTTTTTCTCCAGAGAGGTTGGCACTTGTAACCACAAGAGGAAAATCTGATTTTCTTATGATAGATAGGGTTGCCTTGTTATCAGGCATACGAAAACCTGTCTTGCCATATTTTGTATCAACAATAACCGTAAGAGGCCCGGGCCAAAATCTGTTTAATATATTTTTTATCTCTGATGTCATACGCACTTGATGGTCCAACAGTTTATTGATATCAGCTATTTGTATAACAAGAGATTTATCAAAAGGCCTGTTTTTTATCCCACAAAGCTTTTTAACGGCATTTTTATCGTTTCCGTTGCAGGCCAGGCCAAAAACAGTTTCCGTGGGTATGCCTGCTATCCCACCTGCTCTTAAAACATCAACCACCTCTTCTATCTTATCCTTCTCAGGGAATTGATTATCAACAAAGACAACTCTGGTAGTCATTTTTTCAAAATTGATTCTGCAAGCGTTTTTTTATACCTATCTAATTTAGCTTTAAGAGTTTTATCATTTAAGGCCAATATTTCCGCGGCAAATATAGCGGCATTTACAGCGCCTGCCTTTCCTATCGCCATACATGCTACGGGTACGCCTGATGGCATCTGTACGGTAGAAAAAAGTGAGTCAATACCCGCTAATGCCTTGGTATCAATCGGAACGCCTATTACGGGTAATGTGGTATGAGCAGCAACTACGCCTGCTAAATGCGCCGCTCCTCCTGCTGCTGCTATGATCGCCATATACCCTCTTCTTTGAGCATTAGCCGCAAACGCGATTGTCTGTTTTGGTGTCCTATGCGCGGATAACACCTTGACATCCGCTTCTATTCCAAAACCTTTAAGCATCTCGGTGCAATTATTCATAACCTCCATATCCGATCTGCTCCCCATCATAACCGCCACTTTTTTTGCCTTCGACATAGTTCAATCTCCTTGACGTTTTGCTTAATACTTACAGCTTAATACTAAATAATTACAATCGCTTTTCTGCCTATATCCTGCCTATAATGCATACCATCGAAAGATATCAGGCCAACAGCTGCATAAACCTTCTCTATCGCGCTTTTTATATCATCTGCCATTGCCGTCACCCCTAACACGCGGCCGCCATTTGTTACGATTTGCGGTATCAAGCCTCCGGTGCGCGCCAGCCTGGTGCCTGCATGAAAAACGATTACATCTTTCAACGAAGAGGTTTTGTCGAGCCCTGTTATCGGAAGATTCTTTTTATAGCTTCCAGGATACCCCCCTGATGCTAGAACCACGCATACGCACGGGCGCTTGCTGAAAACAGCTTTTACGCTGCGCATATCTGTATTGATAGCCCCCTCTATTATATCCATTAAATCTGTTTCAAGCCTTGGTAGTACTGCCTGCGTTTCAGGGTCCCCGAATCTGGCATTAAATTCAAGTACATATAAATCGTCGTAAACTATCATAAGTCCTATATATAAAACTCCTTTATAAGGGGCATTCTCTTTTCTTAAGCCATCAAGGAGGGGGCGTATAATTTCTTTTTCTATTCTCTTGGTAAGCGCATCTGTTACAGCAGGAGCAGGAGAATAAGCACCCATTCCTCCTGTATTAGGCCCCTTGTCATTATCAGATACTCTCTTATGATCCTGGCTCGTTGGAAACAGTATATAATCCTTGCCATCGCTTACTAATATAATCGATGCCT
>Ga0265595_1000461_pt1 | contig 36715 bp, 31 predicted proteins | sample saktaG_15_FD_190148 | JGI IMG/M metagenome (GOLD analysis project Ga0265595, IMG submission 190148) | Saline water microbial communities from Sakinaw Lake, British Columbia, Canada - sak_2013_06_06_50m | ecosystem: Environmental > Aquatic > Non-marine Saline and Alkaline > Saline ...
GCCCTCGCCTCGTAACAGCCATCGCTCCAGCCCCTGTCCCAGCGCCCGTAACAGCGCCCGGCCCTCGCCTCGTAACAGCCATCGCTCCAGCCCCTGTCCCAGCACCCGCAACAACCCCCGGCCCTCGTCTCGTAACAGCCATCGCTCCAGCCCTTGTCCCGGCACCGAGAACAGCATCTGTTCCTACCGCTGCAACGGCGCTTGCTTCAACCCCTGCAACAGGTCAACCAACAGCCATCGCCCCAGCCCTCGCTCCGGCGCCTGCAACAGCACGACCGCCAACGCAACTCCCCGCCGCGCTTGCCTTCGCCCGCCCGCAGATTTGCCTTCTGCCTTTTGACTTGACTCCTCCGCCTCACCGATTTCCGTCCTCCGTCGTCCGACTTCCGCTCCGGTCTGCGGTTTTGCCTTTTGGCTTTTGCCTTTTGACCTTTGACTTGACTCCTCACATGTCCCTGCTATCCTCTCGCCTGTGGGTACGCCCCCTGACGCTCTTCTGCGCCTAGTTGTCCGCTTCGACCAAGACCGCAAGGTTTTCCTCTCCGGCGACTACAAAGAAGAACAACTATGCCTAGAGTTCCTCAACCCCTTCTTCACCCCGCTCGGCTGGGACATGGACAACAAACAGGGCCTGTCCGAGACCTTCAAGCAGGTCATCCATGAAGAGTCAATCAAGGTCGCGGGAGCCTCCAAGGCCCCGGACTACACCTTCCGTATCGGCGGCCGCCGTTCCTTCTTCGTCGAGGCCAAGAAGCCTGGGGGTCAACTTCTGCGAGCAACCTAACGCTTTGACCGGCCAGCCGGATTAACTCATTTTAATCGGCGCTTAATGCTGGCTGAAGGCCAGTCGCATATGATGGTATCTATGCAGATGGCAGGACGAGAACCTTGACAAATGCGGCGACGCCAGACCGTGAGCGACTGCAACTAAGTCCAGCGCTGCCGCTTGATTGGTGGGGTTCGGGCGGCATAATGGTAGGATGAAGTGCAGACCGAGTTGGACGGGCCGGGAAACGGCGGGCACGGGATGAGGTTCCTCGTAGTCGAGGATGACCGGAAGGTGGCGCGGTTCCTGCAAAAGGGACTGCGGGAGGAACGGTATGCGGTTGACGTCTGCGCGGATGGAGAGACCGGAGCACATTGGGCGCAGGTGAACGAATACGACGTCATCATTCTCGATGTAATGCTGCCGGGCAAGGACGGAATCGAGGTGTGCCGTGAGGTCCGGCGCCGCGGCATCACCACACCGATTATCATGCTGACGGCCCGCGATGCGTTGGACGACCGCGTAAAAGGCTTGGACGCAGGTGCGGACGACTACCTGGCGAAGCCCTTTGCCTTCGAGGAGTTGTTGGCGCGAGTGCGTGCACTTCTGCGGCGAAGCCAGAAGTACAAGACCGCCGGGCTCAAGGTGGCCGACCTGGAAATGGATCCGGTGACGCGGCGGGTTTCGCGCGGCGGGCGAGAGATCGTATTGACCGGCAAGGAGTATGCGCTGCTCGAGTACTTCATGCGCAACCCCGGCCGAGTATTGTCCGAGACGGTGATTGCCGAGCATGTGTGGGACATGGACTTCGACCCGGCGACGAACGTCATCAGCGTCTATGTGCATCACCTGCGGCAGAAGGTTGACAAGGACTTCGCGCCGAAGCTGATTCACACGGTGCGCGGGGTGGGCTACGTGATGAAGGCGGGGGGCGATGCCGTCGCGTAGCTCGATCCGGACACGGTTGATGGCCTGGTACGTCGGTACGGTTGTCGTCGTGATGGCAACGTTCAGCCTGCTGCTGTACCATAGCCTGCGTCGCAGTCTTCTGGCGAGTACCGACGAGGCGTTGCGGAATAGCGCCCAGGACATCACTGCTGCATTGACCGAGGAGCACGACGAGGCAGTCGGCGTGATCGTAAGTGAGTGCATTACGGATAAACACCATGCCGACCAGGTACAGGTGCTGGTCCGGCCGGCCTTCGGCCCGCCGGACCAGATTCTGGCCGTGTTCACGGGGGAACCGGCCGCAGAATCGCTGCCGCTGACGGCGGCGGCCCGGGGGGCCGCGCTCAGGGGTTCGGCAAGTTTCGAGACTTCGGGCCCCGTGCGCGGGTCAGCCTGGCGGACGTTGACGTTTGCGGCGCGGGACGCCCGCATGCAATACGTTATTCAGGTCGGGATGTCACTGAAGTCGATGACCGAGACGCTGCGACGACTGGCGCTGACGCTGCTCGTGTCGGTGCCATTGCTCCTCGTCGTGCTGGCCCTGTTCGGCTACTTCTTCATCCGCCGCGCGTTCCAACCCGTCCGTCGGATGGTCGCGACCGTGCGCAGTATCCGCGCTGACGACCTGTCGGGCCGGGTCGCAGACGTGGAATCGCCCGACGAAATCGGCGAGTTGGCGGCGACGTTCAACGCCATGCTGGATCGGATTGAACGGGCGTTCGACGAAGTGCGGCAGTTCTCAAGCGATGCCGCACACGAACTGAAGACTCCGCTGACCGCACTCCGGGGCGAGATGGAGGTCGCGCTGCGCAAGGAACGGGAGCCGGCGGAGTATCGTGCCGTGCTGGAGAGTGGATTGGAGGAGGCGGCCAAACTGGAACGAATCATCGACGACCTCCTGCTGCTGGCGCGCACGGATGCGTCGAGCGGTATGCTGACGAGCGAACCCGTCGCGCTTGACGAAGTAGTACTAGAGGCGCACGAGGAAACCCGCAAGCTGGCCGAGCGGATGGAGATATCGCTGGTGCTGAACAAACTGGACGAGGTCGGTATCCAGGGCAATGCGCTGCTGCTCAGAAGGCTGCTGGTCAACCTGATTGACAACGGTATCAAGTACAACCGGCCCGGAGGAAACGTATCGGTGGCGTTGGCGTTGGAGGGCGGAGGGAATGAAGCCCGACTGGTGGTCGAGGACACCGGCATCGGCATACCGGCGGAGTCGCTGCCTCAACTGTTCGACCGGTTCTACCGCGTGGACAAGGCGCGCTCTCGGGACGTCGGCGGCACCGGGTTGGGGCTGGCGATAGTGAAGCGCGTGGCCGAGGCGCATGGCGGTACGGTCACCGCGGAGAGCAGGCCGGGCGAGGGCAGCAGGTTCACGGTCGCGCTGCCGGTGGCGGATTAGCGGACTGTAATCGGTGGTTAATCTTCCCCTAACGTCGGTCACGTACAATCACTGCGTGGTCAACCAATATGGAGGTACTATATGACCAAACGTCTGATACCGATGGGCATCCTGTCCATCGCGGTACTGACACTGGCAGTGACGGGCTGTAAGAACCCGACGCATCTTGGCCAGAACACGCCAGTGAAGTCCTCGGCCGTCGTGCTGAAGGTATCGGCCGCGGGTCGAGGCATCGATAGCCCCGACAGTTTCCCGGTCCCTGGCGGTTCTGTCGTCGTTGACACGGCGGCGGTCAACATCGCCGAGTTCCGAATCCAGGAGAACTCGGGGCCGGATAGTGGAGGAGATGGCGAGAGCGGAGGCGAAGGGGAACAACCTGAGGGCGGCGACCAGGAACTCCCGGACATCGTCGTCCCGGGCCCGTTCCTCATCCAGATAGCCGCGGGCGAAGCGTTCATAGATACCGTCGCGGTCTATCCCGGCACTTTCCGCCAGGTTGACGCGGCATTCGCCGTCAGCCCGCTGCCGCCACTCACCGGTAAGTCCATCTACATCACCGGCACCTACCAACCCGCGTCGGGCTCGGGCGTACCCTTTGTGCTGAAGTCGGAGTTCCACGACGGCACCGAGTGCCCGATTGCCGGAAACGGTCTCGTCATCCCGAGCGACACGACCGTCGCGCTCGTCGTCGAGTTCGACGTGGCCGAGTGGTTCGCCGAGCTGGACATGGGTTCGGCTGAACTGACCAACGGCGTGATCCTTATCGACGCCGGGCACAATCCGAGCCTCCTCGATGCCTTCGAGGCCGCCCTATCCGGCAACGACGAGGGTGGAGAAGGGAACAACGAGGAAGGTGGCGGCGAGCACTAGCCGACCACGCGCCCTTGAAGCAATAGAAAGACCTGAACAAGGAGTTCGCTAATGAAGAAACTGAACGGGACCGCTGGAATCGCTGCTGTCTGCCTCGCGCTGACGGCATTTCTCTGTGGCGCCGTCCTCGCTGAGACCGAGACGCCTCAGTTCAAGGGCTCAATCGCAGTTCAGCCTCACACGAGGCAAGTACTGAGTCTGGCGCGGGTGACGCTCCTGGATGCCGTCGCGACGGCGAGCACGCTAGGGCACGCCGGTCAAGTCGTCGAAGCCGAACTGGAGGTCGAGGACGGCTTCCTCGTCTATGGATTCGACTTCATCGCGGCGTCGGGCGCGCACACGAAGACGCTCGTTGACGCTGGCAACGGCAAGCTGCTCGTGACGTTCAATGAAGAAGAAGACACCGACAGCCTGCAGGTTGAGGAGGGCGACGGCGACCAGACTGGTGACCACCAGGACGGCAATGACGGGCCTGACCTCGCTGCGGCAGAGGCGGCAAAGGCCAAGGTATCGTTGACCGATGCAGTCCAGACTGCCCTAGCCGCAACGCCCGGGAGAGCAGTCGCCGCCAAGCTGGGCAGCGAGAAGGGGACGTTGAGCTACGAGGTGAGCGTTCTCGGTTCCTCGGGCGAGCCCACCAGTGTCGCGGTAAACGCCATCACCGGCAAGACTGTGACCACCGGGGGAGAGAAAGACAACGATGGCGAGAAAGAGAATGGCGAAGTGGAAGGTAACGAAGACGGCGAATAGATCGGCTCCACTGCTCCTAACGCTTGGCACAGGTTTCTTTGTGTGTGAAGCCCAGGTGTGGAGGCGGGCCTCGGTCCGCCTCCACACCGCCATCTGTCGAAGCACCCCTGTCGCTCCGCGACCGGTCCAGACTGAGGTAACATGAACCGTAAGGTAGTCGTTGTCATCATTCTTGCGCTAGTCGCACTGGTCGTGCTATATCTCTACTCCTTCGGCCCACTGGCGAAGCAGCGGCACGCGGCCCGGCCAAGGCCGGAGTCTCTGAAGCCGGCGGCTGGCGCGGTCCAAGGCACGGTTGCCTTCCACAACCGAGATGCCCGCGAGAACTACTTCGGCATCACCGTGCCGAAAGCGTGGGTGACAAAGGCCGGCGACAAACCGGGCAGCTATTCGTTTTCGTTCGACGCCGGGACAGGGACAGTCGAATTGATGGACGTACCGGACAACAGCACGCTTGAGCTCTACGTGCGCAGTCAAGAGGAGCCGCGGCTCAAGGCGGCGGTTACGGGATACGCTCGTCTGAACTATGGGAAACAAACGGTCGGCGGGGTAGAAGCATTCCGTCTCGCGTATCGAAGCCTGATCGGCGGGACTGAGTACGACAACGTCCGGGAGTACTTCACCGGCCAGGACATGGCCGGCGTGATGACGTTTGCGGTCCCGCGTGCCGACTCACTGTCATGGCCGGCAATCGACAGCGTCATTGCCGTCTTCCGCTGGGAGAACTGAGCGGATGAGACAGATATTCTTCTTCATCGCACTGGCGCTGGTCGGTTTCGGGCTGTTCCTGAAGCTGTTCTACGACGTTCCCGACGCACAAGAGACGGTCAACTTCTTCACGAGCTGGTTCTTCATCATCGTCGGCGGGGCGAGCGCGCTCATCGTCCTGTTCTGGTCAAGGCGCAGGAAGCCGGAATAGCCGCAGTGTCGGAAGTCATCTTGGCCCGCGCCATCAGCAAGTCGTACGGCGACCGCAAGGCGGTGGACAGTCTCAACCTGACGGTTGAAAGCGGCGCTTTCTTTGGCTTCCTTGGTCCGAACGGGGCGGGCAAGACGACGACGATTCGCATGCTCACCGGTATACTGCGACCGGAATCCGGTACGATTACGGTAGACGGTCACGACAGCCATGACCGCCAGCGCATTGCGCGGGCAATCGGGGTTGTCTCGGAGAGCCGGGGGTTCTATGACTGGATGAGTGGCAATGAGTACCTGGATTTCTTTGCCGCACTCTACGGTATCGCCGACCGTCATCGCAAGGTCAGGGAACTGCTGGCCGACGTCGGGCTAGCGGATCGGGGAAGCACGGCAATCGGCACGTACTCACGGGGAATGAAGCAGCGGCTCGGCTTGGCGCGGGCGCTGGTCAACTCGCCCAGGATCCTCTTTCTCGACGAGCCGACGCTCGGACTCGACCCACGGGGGCAGGAGGACGTTCAGCAACTGCTCAAGCGGCTCAACGAGGGTGGCGTCACTGTGTTCTACTCGTCGCACCTGCTGCCCGAGGTTGCGCACCTCTGTTCGGTCGTCGCCGTCATCAACCGGGGCCGGCTGGCGGCAACGGGTACCCTTGCCGAATTGGAGCGCCAGACCGGCAGCGGGGACCTGCGTGACGTCTTCATGGCTCTGACGAACGACTAGATGTACCGTTTCATCTGGCTCAAGGATTTGAAGGCGGCGGTCCACACGTGGAAAGGCCTGGTCTGGCTGCTGGTGACCGCGCTCATCTTCAGCGCCACGAGCTACCTGTTCCTTACCAATCGGGAATTGAGTCTGCTCGACCAGACCGAGATGCTCTGGTTGCTCAGCAAGGTGATAATCGGCGCGGCGCTGCTTGTTACCGTCATCGACGCTTCGTCGCTCATCACGTCCGAATTCGAGAACGAGACCATCGAAAGCCTGCTGCTTTCGCCGCTGGCACTGGGCGGCCTGGTGCTGGGCAAGCTCCTGGCGGCGCTCACTATGTGGTTCGTTGTCTATGCCGCGGCAGTGCCCTACATGGTCGTTACCGCGGCCGGAAGCAGACTCACCGGCGCCTTCCTCATGTACGTAGGCCTGTTCGGCACACTGGCCGTCCTCGGTTTCACGCTTCTCGTACTTGGCATTTCCTTCTTCTACCGTTCGCTGAGGAATACGCTGACTACGGCGCTCGTGATACTGCTGGCCCTGGCGTTGCCCGCGCTCTTCTCACCGGTCTTGAAGACCACGGCGTTGGCCCGGATCGCCGGCACCGCCAACCCGCTCGACAGCATCTTCGCCGGGCTCGACAACGTGCTGGTCGACTACCATACCTCGCTTGCGGCGAACCTCGGCTTCCTTGTGCCGATCCTCGTGTTCTGCCTGCTTGCGCTGGGATTCCTGGCGCTGGCGGCGCGCGCGTTCAAGCGGCGCGGCATCGTGAAGGATTGACATGAGGCGGAACCTGCTGTCGTTTGTATTCATGGCCGGCGTGCTGTACGCACAGGTTACTTCCCCACTGCCCCTCGACGTGAGCATCCGTTCGGGACGGGCACTGAACGGCGTCGCCGGCGAGTACGTCACCCTTGAAGCCGAGGTGGTGAACGTCGGAACCCAACCCATCAGCAGCGTCACGACCTATCTCTCGCTCGTGGATGTCGGCACCCATATGCCGGTGGACCTTGAAGACTGGAGCGCGGAAAAGGGTCTCTTCATCGGCACCATTGCGGCAGGCGAGACTTTGCCGCTCGCCTGGAAGATTCACCTCATCCGCTCCGGCAACTACACGGCGTCGGTCGTGGCGGAAGCCGAGGGAGCTGACTTGCCGGTCATCAGCCGGGTGACATATCTCAAGGCATTGCCGAAGCGGAATCTCAACCCTGGCAATGTCCTGCCGGTCGCGCTCGGCGAGCCGATATTGCTCGTCTTCGGTTTCCTCCTGCTCCGGTTCTGGCGAACCCGGAGGCTGCAGCCGGACCGCGATGACGCCATCAGCTAGTCGCGCCGTGCACCCTCACCGTAGCGCAGAAACTGGTGGGGCAGCGGTAGAGAGCAGTTAGGAGTCAGCAGGCAGCAGTTAGCGGTGAGCAGGGGCGGGCGTTCGCCCGCCGCCGATTGGGTGGCGTGGGAGTCGGGCTGGGAAGTCACGGGTCAGCTTTAACGTGGGACGGAGTTCGGGCGCGTTGCGAGTCTGCATCCGACACCGGTTCTGTGTCGTGAACCGGACCACGACTTGAGGCCGGTCCCGAGGAGCGTCTTTGGGTCTGAGTTCACGGCAGTCTCAAGTTGTCGCCCGCGCGCTTGACAAGCCGGGCCCGGTAGCTTAGTATGAAAATGGTGCAGTCGGAATCGAACCATCCAAGCACTGTTCCGAAAGGAGGTGTCACGACCCGGAAAACCGCCTGACCGGATAGCGCCAGTCCACCATCGGAAGGAGACAGATGATGCAGAAGCTGAATTGGAGTGCCTGGATCCGCCGCGTCCTCGTTTGTGCGTTCGTATTCCTGGCCACGGCGCGGGTCTTCTGCCCGCCGTACATGAAGATGAACCCGCCGCCCGACGTCGACAAGACCTGGCCCATCGCCAATGACAATTCCTGCTGGATGGCAACCGCGGCGAACATGCTTGCGGGCGCCGGCTACGGCGACGGCACCACGGTGCAGGCCCGGGCCAACGATATCTACCAGGACCTGATTACGTGGCGAACATCGGCCGCCAACCCCACCGGCGTCGCCGATGGAGGCTGGACCAACACGGCATTGGAGTGGTGGCTGAGTTCCGCGAACAATACCTGGGCGACCAACCGCTACACCATTGTAACGACTCTTGGCTCCACGACCACGAAAGTCCCGTGGGCCGACGTTTCGGGCGCGCAGACAGTCGCGAATGAACTGCGCCGCTGCCAGTTTGTCGGGCTCGGCTTCCGCTGGCCGGTCGCCGGCCCGACGGTCGGCGCGGGCGGTCACGCCATCACCGCGTGGGGTGACAATGTCCAGACGCGCACGGCACTGGCGAGCAACCCGGCCCGGGTCCGGGTCAGCGATTCCGACCGTGACGGCGGCGGCGACGTCCAGGAGTACGTCTACGACGTATTCACCAATCCCAACCCGGGCGGAGCCGAGGGGAACGAGGGCAACGGGTGGTACGTGAACTACAGCACCGAACACCCTTACCTCTCTAACGTCTGGACTCTGTGCCCGACCGACGACCCGTCGGACGACAAGCAGACCCAGAAGGTAGTCGGCTCCTTCAAGATCCACCAGACTGCCGAACAGCCGGCCACCGACCTGCACTATCGCGTGGGAACGGATGTCCGAATCCTGAGCTACGAAACCGAAATCGACTGGGAGAACAGCGTCGTCCCGACCATCACTGAAGACGCGAATCACCAGTGGCTCACCGTTGACTGGGACCTCGCGGCCAAGCCGGTGCCGGCGGGCACCTGGGTGACGATAACCACGGAATTCGTCCTACCAAGCTGGAATGCGATGTCCTATAACGACGTCCATTTCACCTACCCGAAGGGGACAATCGAGGGACCGAAGTTCGACTTCGAGTGGCAGGTGCTGACACCGAAGATCGAGATGCCGGACACGATTAAGGACGTGACCGGCGGCTACGTAGTCGGCCGGTTCGACCTCTACGACCCCAAAGTCTCGGAGAGCGTGGCCGTGGGTGAGTACAGCTTCATCCATCAGTACAGCTACACGCAGAATCCCGAACAGCACGCACTGCGCATGTCCGGCAAGGCAGGATACGTCGTGAAGAACATCCGGCTCGGACACAGCTACGCGCTGCCCAACCGGAAGGAGATGTGGAAGAACCAGGAGTGGATGACCGTTGACCCGAAGGCCTACCGCCTGAGTGAGAAGCCTGTTGAGCTGAAGATCGACTGGAAAGGTCGGTTGCCGTATCCGAAGGGAATGGACATCCGCGACGTGCAGAAGTACATCCAAGAGAGGAAGTAGCGGCCGGCATTCGGTCCGCGCGGTCCAAAGAAGAAGGGCAGGGAGAGACCGGGGACGCGCAAGCCCCGGTCTCTCCGCCTGCGCGACAGCGGGCGTAAGGCGGGAAGCTGCAAGCTGCCGGGCAAACGGGGTCACCAATCCGAAACAGATGGACCACCGTCGCCGACCGGGAACGGAAGTCTGGTGTGGTGTAGCCGGCTACTGGAAACTCGCGACGAAGCCGCGCTGCGGCCAATCCGGCTACAGGCCCGGATTCTCGCCGGGAAAACCCCGGCGGGTCCCCGCCACGCAGAAGTGGTGGTGCAGAGACAGTTAGCAGTTAGTGGTTTGCAGACGCAGGGACAGGTGAAGGCCCGCTCCTGCTTTCGAACTGCCCGTCGATTGGGAAACCGGCGTCGCGCGGGCGTGAGTTTGCACCCGGCCCGTGGCGCGTTATAATCGTAATGCTGTGAAACATACCGTTGCCGGTCCGCTGAAGACGAGAGCCGGCAACTGCCAAAGCAATTTGGACGTGGCAACAGGGCTTGAGCTGGTTCGCTTGTGAGCAGGCCAGTGGTCCATCTGTCGCCGCGCCACCACATGGCTGACTACCATGTTCGTACGATAGGGTGAAAGGGGAGAAATCGATGGCAAACGAAAACGTTCTGATTCTGGAAGATGACCTGGCTGAGCTGAGCCTGGCGTCGAAGCAGTTGACCGCTGCCGGGTACGTGGTCATACCGGTCGTGGACGGCCGCCTTGCGGTCGAGACGTGCCGCACCAGGAAGCCCGACCTTGTCGTGTGCGACCTTGGTATGCCGGGCATGGACGGGTTCGAGTTCATCCGCCGGCTGCGGCGCGAGCGGTTCCAGACGCCGATTGTCGTGATTTCCGGGTTGGGTCGAGACAAGGGTGAGGAAGCGTTGAAAGCAGGGGCTAATGCATTTCTTCCGAAACCGGTGGACCAGAAGCTGCTGGTATCCACGGTGGAGAAAGAGATAGATGCAGCCCGCATGCGCGGCCATGTGACGCGGAAGCACATCATGGTGGTGGAAGACGAGCCGATGGTCCAACGCTTTCTACGCGCGACGCTGGAGCCGGCAGGGTACCGCGTGACTGCGGTTGAGAATGGCACGGCCGCGCTGGAGGTTGTAGAAAACGACCCGCCGGACATGGTCGTGTGCGACATCGTCGTGCCCGGGATAGATGGCATCGAGCTGGTTACCCAGTTGCGCCGGGAGTACGACTACAAGGCGCCGATACTGGTCGTGTCGGGCCATTCAGAGGAGAAGTACCAACGGGCCACGCTGGACGCCGGGGCGAGTGCTTTCATGGCGAAGCCGGCCGAGCCATCCGAACTGGTGGCCCGCGTGAAAGAGCTGCTTTCCCGGAGCAGCCCACACAGTTAGGGTCTGACTGAGCCGGCGGCGTTCGAGGCCGACCTAGCGGAGCCTGGTTACGACCAGCGCGCCGGATCCGCACCGGCAGAAATGGACGCCCGGCCCGGTTTCCTGTCCCCGGCTGTCCTTGCCATTCCAGGACACAGGTGCAATGCGCGTCGCCGGAAGCGTTCGCACCAGCTTCCCCGATGCATTAAACATCCTCACACTGACCGGGGCAGAACCGTTTGGCGCTGCAACCCGGCTATTCGGTCGCGACGATGCGCCAGGTGTAGTTGACCGGGCACGACTTGCGGAGCATGGCCGAGACTCCGCAGTACTTCTCCTGCGAGAGTTCGACCACCCGTTTCACCTTCTCTTCGTCGATGCCCCGGCCGTAGATGACGTACTCGAGGTCAATCTTGGTGTAGACGTTCGGGTGTTCTTCGGAGCGGTCGGCGTTGATGTTCAGTTCGATGCCGGAGAAGTCTTGTCGCATCTTCTTGAGCAGGGAGACGATGTCCATGCCCGTGCAGCCGCCGAGGCCGATGAGCAACAATTCCATCGGCTTGGTGGCCGAACTGTCGCCATTGAATTCGGGCGTTGTGTCCATCGGGACAAGGTGGTTCGAGCCGGCCTTGCCGATGAAGGTCATCTTCCCGGCCCAGCGGACCGTGGCTTCGTGTTTCATGCTTCACGTCCTCCGAACGGACAGGCTACGCGGGAACTCCATCTGTGTCTATCCGTGTTTATCAGTTGTTGCATTGGGCCGCGCCTAGTTGTTCTTCGCGCCCTGGCTAATCCAGTTCTTGATGGTCGTGAGTTGGGCCGCGTCGAGCGCAGGTCGGCCCTTGGGCATCTGCGGCGGAATTGCGCCGGAGAGTCGGAGGCACAGAGCGCTGGAGTCGGCGTTGCCGGGAAGCACGTTGGCGATCGAGTCTTTGCCCGAGCCCATTGCGTTCGCGTAACACGTGAGGTCATAGCTGCCTTTGGCGTCCTGGCCGCCGGCGTGGCAGGGCATGCAGCTCTGGTTGAAGATGGGCTGGATGTCTTTGGCGAACGAGACTTCGCCCGCGGCCGGGGTGCCGGCATTGGACGCCACCGGTTGACTGCCGCAACCGACAATCAGCAGGACAGCGAAGAGCAATGCGAGTACTTTCAACATGATTCCTTTCTTGTATTCGGGCCAGTGATTATCGTACGGGCGCGCCGAATGTCAAACGCGAACCGTGAACCGTACACCGTACACCGTGAACCGTCGAAAGTCAGTCGGACGAAACGCGGCGGCGTAGCGACGCGGAGAGCTTGGTCAGCATCATCCTCACCTTCTCGAACTCGCTCCTGAGTCGGTCGTGGGCGGGCTGGTCGATGTATCCCAGTTGCCGAGCCAGGTGGAGCTGGTATCGGACCTCGTCGCACGAGCCGTTGGCCATGAGTACGAACCGGTTGAAGTCCTTCGTGCTGCCGCGCGATGCGCCTTCGACCAGATTCATTGGAATCGAATATGCGGCCCGCCGCATCTGTGCCGCAAGGCCGAATTTCTCCTCACTCGGGAACGAGTTGGTGAGGCGGTAGACGTCGAGAACCAGCCGGTCAGCCAGCATGAAGACATCGTACTTCCATATGTCAGGCATCTCCTGCCTCCTGCTGTATACGGTTCACGGTGTGTGGTCCACGTTCTGTGTTCAACGGTTCACGGTTCTGCGTTCTACGGTGCACGGTGTACGGTATACGGTATGCGGTTCACGGCTCACGCGAGGTTGAATGAGACCATGCGGATGTCCGTCATTTCCTCGATCGCGAAGCGCGGGCCTTCGCGGCCGATCCCGGAATCCTTGACCCCGCCGTACGGCTGCTGGTCGGCCCGGAACGTGGCCGAGTCATTCACGCAGACGTTGCCGACCTCGAGCTGCTCGGCGGCGCGGAACGCCCGGCCCAGGTCACGGGTGAAGACGCCGCATGCAAGGCCATAGTCGTACGTGCCCAGTGCCGAGCCCTGGTTGAACAGCGCTATCGCTTCGTCGAAGTCGCGGAAGGTGTGGATGGTGACGACGGGCGCAAAGCTCTCCTCGCACACGACCGGCAGGTCAGGCTTGGCACCGACCAGTACGGTAGGGAACATGATGGTCCCTTCGGCCGTGCCGCCGCACAGGACTTCGGTGCCGGCAGCACGCGCTTCCTCAACGAGCGCGAGACCGCGGCTGAGCGCGACCCGGTCAATCATCGGGCCGATGTCGGTTTCCGGCAGGGCAGGGTTGCCGCAGACAAGCTTCTCGGCCGCGTCAACGAAGCGGGCTGCGAACTGCTCGGCGATGGATTCGTGCACGTACAACCGTTGGGTGTGGATGCAGACCTGGCCGGAGAAGGAGAATCCGCCGACCAGGCAGCGGGCGAGCGCCTTATCTAAGTCGGCAGTCTCGTCGATGATTGCGCCGGAATTGGAGCCGAGTTCAAGGGTCACGCGCTTGAGTCCCGAGTCACGTTTGATGGCCTCGCCGACCGGTGGGCTGCCGGTGAAGGTGACCATCCGGATGCGCGAGTCGCGCACGAGCGCCGCGCCGACCGTGCCGCCCTCGCCGACCACGACGTTCAGTGCCTTGGGGGGCAGGCCGGCCTCAAGCAGCAGCGCGCCCAACTTGAGTGCGGTCAGCGGGGTCTTGGTAGCCGGTTTAAGGACCACGGAATTGCCCGCGGCCAGCGCCGGAGCGACCTTGTGCAGCACGAGGTTCAGGGGGAAATTGAAAGGGGTTATGGCGGCGATGACCCCGAGCGGAACGCGGATGAAGAAGCCACGGCGGTTCTCCGAACCGCGGGCCGCGTCCATCGGCACGGTCTCGCCGTGGATGCGCAAGGCCTCGGGCGCGGCGAAGCGGAGGGTCTCAACCCCACGGCCAACCTCAGCGGCAGCATACTTGCGCGGCTTGCCCGCTTCGGCGATGATGGACTCGGTGAACTCGTCGCCGCGCTCTTCGAGCAGGGCGGCAGCTTTGGCGAGAATCGCGGAGCGCGTGTGGGCGGGAAGCCGGCGCATGTCGACGGCGCCGGCCTCGGCGGCAGCGATTGCCGCGTCGATGACCGGCTCAGTGGCAATGGGGATGTCACAGATGACCGATTCGTCGTACGGATTGATGACCGGTAGAGCCTTCTCGGTCGCCACCCACTCGCCGGCAATCAGCAGTTTTGGCTGTTCCATCTTGATGAAAGGATAGGCTGATGTCTCGAGCAAGTCAAACGGTCGGTACTTCTTGACAGCGATAGGCTCCGCATGTATATATCTCGTAGACTAGGGGGACGAGGACCGAGGGACATCTGTAAGTCAGTGCATCCGCAGTGCCTTGGGAAGGGCCGGATGAGCAACCGAAGGAGGAGTTGTGAACCATAGGGTGTCCGCATGGGGCATCCAGACCGAACTGCCCGTGGCGCGCTTGAAACCCGCAGTCGGAGAGATTTCACGTCAGGCGTCGCCTAAACTGCGGGGGCTCGGCGAGTGCCCGATTTGTCCCGAATACAAGACCCACAATACAGACAAGGTCCGTGACCGGCAGCAGGCAATTGACCTGCCCGGCACGTTCGCGAGCAGAGCGAGCGGTGCCGCCAGGCACCACGATGTGCGCCATCTCGCGCCCGGCGTGTACTTCGCGCGGGCGGCGACAGGCGTGATGCCTGAAGGGTCGAGCGTGACCAGGTTCGTCGCGACAAGGTAGCGGGGAACGATGCGCGGTGACCGCGGGTGCGCAGGGCCGGGACGGGAGGACGTCGGCGGCGTGAACGCGGAGTCTGTTTCACACTACCGGCTGCTGCGCAGGCTCGGCCACGGCGGCATGGCCGAAGTGTATGAGGCGCTGGACGTGGGCACGGAACGTCGGGTCGCCCTCAAAGTCCTGCTGCCGCACTTGTGCGCGGACCCGGTGATACGCGAGCGGTTTGTGCGCGAGGGCCGTATCGGCATGGAACTGGACCATCCCGGCATTGTCAGGACATTCGAGGCAGACGAGGCGGACGGTCGGCCGTACTTGGCAATGGAGTTCGTCACCGGGATGACGCTCGAACAAGCGATGAATGAGAGGCGGCTGGACCTGGAGCAGAGCCTGGCAGTCGTTTGCCAGGTGGCGGACGCGCTCGCAACGGCACATGGCCGGGGCATCGTGCATCGCGACATCAAGCCCAGGAACATCATGCTCACTGATGGTGGCATCAAGGTGATGGACTTCGGACTGGCGCGCGTGCTGGTCGAATCTTCGATCACCGGGCAGCGCGAGATTGTCGGCACGCTGCACTACATGTCGCCGGAACAGGCGCTGGGCAGCGCGGTGGATGCGCGCAGCGACATCTTTTCGCTCGGAGTCGTCTTCTACCACCTGATCAGCGGCAGCCTGCCGTTTGCGGGTGAGCATCCCGGTGCGGTCATTCACGCCATCCTCTATTCCGACCCGATGCGGATAGCTGAGCTCGGACTGGCGGTTCCGGTCGAAATCGAGCAGGTCGTGTTCAAGGCGCTGCGCAAGAAGCCGCAGGCGCGCTACCAGAGTGCTGCCGAGCTCCGTTCCGACATCGAGGCGGCGCGCAGCCTGCTGCAAGGCATGTCGGTCCGACTGATTGCCACCGAGGAGGTGTTCGAAGAGTCGACGCCGGGCGTGTATTCGGAGTTGGTCGGTCGCGAGCAGGAGATGGCCCTGCTGACAGGCTGCCTGGCGCGGATGCTGCAAGGCGAAGGCACAACGGTCCTTGTCAGCGGCGAGGCCGGCATCGGCAAGTCCCGGCTGGTCTGGGAACTGGGACGCAGGGCACGGCGCCAGCATGCGCGCTACATGCTCGGCCGCTGCCGGTTCGGGGAACGGGGCTATCCCTATCAGCCGCTCATCGAGGTGCTGCGCGGCTGGTTCGGGCTCAAGGGTGTCGGAAAGGAACCCCGGCTGGGCGGGTTCCTGGAAGAGAGGGCCCCTCATTTGTCGGCCCGTAAGGACATCATTCAGGCGCTGCTTTTGACCGGGTCGGACCGCCAGCTCGCGCTCGTCAATAAGGACCAGCTCTGGGATACGATTGCCGAACTGGTCAAGCTGATGGCCCGGGACCGGCCGGTGGTGCTGCACATGGACGACCTGCACTGGGCGGACGCGCCGACGCTCGACCTGCTCGCTTACCTGGCGATGAATACCCGTTCGGACAGGGTGATGATCGTCGGTACGTATCGGCCCGAGGAGCTGGCCGACGTGCCCGAGGGCACGCGGCATCCGCTGGAGAGAACGCTCGCACTGCTGGCAAAGGAGGGGCTTGCCCGGGAAATCCGGCTGGAGAGACTGGACCGACAAGGGACTCAGGGAGTAGTGGATTCGGTGTTCAGCGGGTCGCGGTTCCCCGACCGCTTCTACGATTCAGTGCACGGCGAGACGGAAGGCAACCCGCTGTTTGTACACGAGGTCCTCAAGTACCTGCGTGACGAGGGTATTGTGGCCCGGGACAACGGCGGCTGGAAGCTGGACAGCGAAGTCATCAGGATATCGGTGCCGGGCCGGGTCACCGACGTGATCCGGAACCGGCTGAGTCGGCTGAGCCGTGGCGAGTTGGAGATGCTCCAGGTGGCGGCGGTCGAAGGATACACGTTCCAGTCGGATACGGTCTGCGAGGTGCTCGAGCTGCCCCGGCTCAACGTGCTGCGCCGGCTGCAGAACTTCGAGTCCTCACACCATCTCGTGCATGCGCGCGAGAACGAGTACCAGTTCGACCACGGCAAAATTCAGGAGACGATTTACAGTGACATGACTCCGGAGCTGAGGAAGGAACACCACCGCCTTGTAGCGGAGCACTACGTCCGGGTTTACGGTGACAGGGGCGAGCATGCCGGCCGGATTGCCCTTCACTTCCTGGAGGCGGATCGCAAGCGGAACGCGTTGCCATACTTGGTCGCTGCGGGTCGGTACGCACAGTCCCTCTTCGCCAGGGACGAGGCTCTCGCGACACTTGACCGTGCGAGCGGGCTGACGGAGGAGCTCCGTACGGAGATGGGCCCCGCCGACTACTATCACCTGCTGACTTCTATCCTCAAGACGCGCGCCGAGGTCCACTTGGCTGTGGATGACTATGACAGCGCATTGAGCGACTTCCGCCAGGTAGTCAAGCTGTCCGAGGAATCGGGCGACCGGTTCGAACGGGCGGCCGGCATGCATGGCATCGGCGTGGCGGTTCTCAAGAAGGGTGACTACGTCGAGGGGATGCATTGGTGCGAGCTGGCGCTTTGCCTGCAGCGGGAACTGGGCGACAGGGAAGGTGAAGGCAGGAGCCTCTACAGCGTCGGGGTGGCTCATTGGGAGCGCGGTTACCTGGACAAGGCCGCCGGTTGCTTCAGCCGGGCTCTTGAGATCGCGCGGGCCACCGGTGATGACCTGTTGCGGGCCAACTGCCTGAAGAAGACAGGAGCGATTGCGCATATCGTCGGCGCCTACCAGGATGCGATCGACAAGAGTATCGAGGCGCTTGACGTTTTCCGGCGTCACGGCCGTCTGGATGACGAAGCGGAGTGTCTCCATTTGGTGTCGATCAACGCGGCTTTCCTTCCCGACTACGAGAAGGCGTTCAGGTATGCCGATGAGGCTATCGCCGTCTGCCAGCGGATCGGGAACAGGTTCTTTGAAGCCTGGTCATACCTCGACAAGTCGTTCGTATGCCGCGGGCTCGGCCAGACCGCCGAGGCGATAGATTTCGGCAACAGGGCTCTGGACTTGTTCACAAGAATCGGCTCCGGCTGGGGCATGTCCCGGGCGTTGCTCTTTCTGACGTGGGTGCATGCTGAGGTCGACGACTACGAGCGAACAAGGGAGGACGGGAGCAGGGGATTGGAGGTCAGCCGACAAGTGGGGGACAAGATAAACGAGGGCGGCATGCTCTACAAGATGGCCTTCGTTTCATTCCGCACAGGCCGGTATGCGCAGGCTCTTGACTATTTCAAACAGGCCGAGCCCGGGGTCAGGCAGTTCGGGGCCCACGAGGTCAAGTGGGACTTCTTCAACAGCATCTCCCGTTTCTGGCTCGACATTGGCGACATCCAACGGGCGCGCGGCTACCTTGATGAGTTTCGGCTCATGAACGAGCAGAGCGGCACAGGGATATCCTGGTCTCACTACTGGACAGACTGCGGGTACGCTGAACTCCTGGGTGGTTCTCTGGAGAAAGCCGGGTTCTGCGCCGACAAAGCATTGGCCCTGGGCAGAAGCACTGCCAACGTCCGCTGTACCGCTGAAGCGCTGTTGCTCAACTCCCGTCTCAAGCTGATGCGGCAGGACCTTGAGTCGGCAGAGGCCGCGGCACGCGAAGGGGTCATCCTCTCAGCCAGGGCGGCCCGGCTTCGGAATCTGTCAGAACTGAAGCTTCTGCTGTCCTACGTCAGCCTGCAGCAGCGCGACTGGTCGTCAGCAGGACTGCTTGCCGAGGAGGCACTTCGTCTTGCGGATCAGTGTCAGGCCAAACCTCTCATCTGGCAGGCACGGCACGTGCTAGGGAAAATCCACATGAAGAATGGCGACTTCACCCAGGCCAGGACCGAGCTGAAGCAGGCAGAGGATGTGGTGAAGTCGATTGTCGAAGGCCTAAGTGATGAACTGAAGGTACTCTACCTTGCACGGCCGGCGTACCGGGACCTACAGGTTGACATGCGGGCGGTAGCGTGAATCAAGGACAGGCAGGACCTGAAGGAATGGGTCGGCGTGTGGGCAGAAACAGCAAGTTGCCGTACGACCGCCTGCAGACCCTATTCGAACTCAGCCAGCGGCTCGGCCGGATGACCGGACTGCAGGCACTGCTGGATGAAATCGTCTCGTCGGCCGTTTCCTGCATCGGCGCAGAACGGGGACTCATCGTCCTGACCAGCGAACCTGATCATGGTCACCGGACCGTGGCTTCAGGGGTCCTGGACGACAACGACCTGAGCTTCAGCCGCAGCATCGTCGAGCAGACGCTTGCAGAACGGCGGACCCTGCTCAGCGACGACCTGAGTACCGACCCTCGGTTCCGGGACGCGGAGAGCATCAGCGGCCTGAGCATCCTCTCGTTCATCTGCACACCGCTCCTGGCACCCGGTCGGTCCACGCCCCTTGGTACGTTGTACGTAGACCAACGTATCCACGTGCGGACCTTCACGCAGGAAGACGCGGCCTTTCTTGAGGCGTTCGCCAACCTGGCCGCAATCGCAGTCAGCAACACGAGCCGGATGGAGCAACTGGTCGGCGAGAACATCAGTCTGCGCGACGAAATCGGCCGGCAGCATGACTTCCCGGGCATCATCGGTCGCAGTCCGGCGATGCAGAAGGTGTTCCGGGACATGAAGCAGATACTCGACGACGACTGCACGGTGCTGGTCACCGGCCCTTCCGGCTCGGGCAAGGAGCAGGTGGCCCGCGCCATCCACGAGAACGGCAACCGCAAGGACCGGTCGTTCCTTGCCATCAACTGCGGCGCGCTGCCCGAGAACCTGCTCGAGGCCGAGCTGTTCGGCAGTTGCCGGGGCGCTTTCACTGGTGCGGTCGACAAGCGCGGCCTGTTCGAGGCCGCGCAGGGCGGCACGGTCCTGCTCGACGAAATCCAGCACACTAGCCCCGCGATGCAGATCAAGCTGCTCAGGTTCCTGCAGGACAAGGAAGTCAGGCGGGTCGGCGGCACCGAGTCGACCAGGGTTGACGTCCGGCTCATCTGCGCCACCAACGAAGACCTGCGTGAGGCGATCCGGGCCGGCAGGTTCCGCCGGGACCTCTTCTACCGTATCAACATCGTGACCATCGACCTGCCGGCACTGAGCGAGCGCCGGGAGGACATTCCGCTGCTGGCCAAGCACTTCCTCGAGAAGTACGCCAAGGCCAAGAAGAAGCGGTTCCGAGCCTTTGACCCTGATGCGCTTGACGCGCTGGCGAGGTGGGAGTGGGCTGAGAACAACGTGAGGGAACTGGAGAACGAAGTCGAACGGGCCGTCATCTTCGCCGAGGACGGCGAAACGATTGGGCTCGGGCATCTTGCCGAGAGCCTGCGGCAGCAGGCGACGGCGGCACGGGCGCAGAGCGAAGTCCTGTCCGACGCAAAGGGCGGGCCTCTGTCACTGCGCGAGTTCGAGTGGAAGTACATTAGTTTCGTGCTGGCAAGTACCAAGGGCAACCGGTCAGAGGCCGCCCGCATCATGGGTATACCGCGCTCTACCTTGATGGGCAAAATCAGGAAGCTGGGCAAGGCTCAGAGATAGTCACATCTGGCCAGAGCGTCCATATCTGGCCAGGCACGTAAGTCCGGCAGAGACTGGAGGATGGGCAGATAGCACGATATGGTGTTCGCATTTGGACAGGCAACGCTGACCGTCGGCAAACGCCGGCAATGTAAGCTACTCCTGTTCGGTAACTTGCTCTGTGGCTTCAGGAATGCTTGGTGCACTACCGGGCTGGAGTAACCAAGGCGGCTCCTGCGAGGTCCCGATGTCTCTGCCCGGCTGCGCATCCGCGACTCAGCAGGCAGGTAGCCACTGCAAGCGGCCGGGATGCGGAGCGGGTCATCGCGTTGGGGCGATGGTCGGCGGAGATGGGTCCGCGGTCTCCAGGATAGTCGCCACCAAATGGGAGGATGAGATGAAGAAGCTAGTGTTCGTTCCAGTGGTCCTGGCGGTCCTTGCCGGGTCGAGTTTCTGCTGGCACATGGAAACCGTCTGGGTTCCCATGCGCGACAGCATTCTGCTGAAGACCGAAGTCTACTACCCTGACTCATCAGTCGCGCCATGGCCGGTCGTGCTCTGGCGCAGCCCGTATTCCCATTCGATGTGGTGGCCCTCGTACGGAACACCGGCGCTGACCGACAGCATGGGCTACGTCGTCGTCCTCCAGTACATGCGCGGCTGGCAAGGCTCCCAGGGCGAGAGGACGATGTTCCAGTCCGACGGCTGGGGCGCGCTCCGCGACGGCTACGACGCCGTCGAGTGGATTGTGGCCCAGTCCTGGTCCAACGGCGAGGTCTGCATGACCGGGTTCTCGGCGATGGGCGCCGTCCAGTACCAGGCCGCCGGCGCTTCGCCGCCGCACTTGGTCTGCTGCTGTCCTGACCGGGCTACCACCAACGGGTATGAGCACTTTGCCTGGACCGGCGGGCAGTTCCGGAAGGCTCTCATCGAAGGCTGGTGCGGGCTCGTGGGAGCGCCTCACTTCATTGATAGCGTCTGCAACCACCCGGACTACGACTCCGGCTGGCAGCTTCAGAACCTGGCCGAGCGCTGGGACAGCGCCGCCTACCCGATGTTCCACATCGCCGGGTGGTACGACATCCACCTGGAGGGCGCGATGGATGCGTTCCCGGCGCTGCAGGCGGAGTTCCACAACCAGAAGTTGCTCGTCGGTCCCTGGGGGCATTTCACGGGTCCGTCACGCCAGCAGGGCGCCTTGCTGTATCCGGCCAACGCGGCGCTGTCCGACCGGGAGCGCTGGGAACTGAACTGGCGCTGGTTCGACCACTGGATGCAGGACAGCGCCAACGGCATCACCGAACCCAAGGTCTGCTTCTACCTGATGGGCGATTGTGATACCGAGGACACCACCTACTGGAACTACTGGTACGAAGCCGACACCTGGCCGCTGACAGAACTGGAGTATCGTGACTACTACCTGCGCGAGGGTGGACTGCTTGATACTATTCCGCCGTCCGGCAGTGCGGTCGACACGTTCCTCTACGCCCCGGCCGACCCGTGCACGACCTATGGCGGCAAGGAGGAGTACGGCATGTCCCACGGCAAGGGGCCGCAGGACCAGCGGCCCATCGAGGGTCGGTCCGACGTGCTCATGTTCGAGACCCCGGTGCTGGATAGCGGGCTTGCGGTCATCGGCAAGATACGGTGTGTGCTCTACGCGGCCTCGGACCGCTTCGACACCGACTGGAGCGTGCGGGTGACCGACGTGTACCCGGACGGTCGCTCGATGCTCATCACCGACGGCATCCTGATGGCAAGACACCGGCACGGGTTCGACCGGGAGGATTCGCTCGTGCCCGGCGTGCCCGATACGTTTGACATCGACGTCGGCTCGACTGCCAACGTGTTCGCGCCCGGGCACCGGCTGCGGGTCATCATCTCCTCATCCAACTACCCGCGGTTCGAGAAGAACCCGAACACCGGCGCGCCGTTCCAGCGTAACCCGACCGACTGTGTTGTCGCGACCCAGCACATCTACCGTTCGGCTGACCTGCCATCGCATTTGATTCTGCCGGTGCATCCAGGCCTGCCGGTAGGAATCAAGGAAGCGCCCAGCGTCGAAGTGCGAATGACGAATCCCGGTCCGACTGTGGTCCGCGGCGTGCTGTCCCTGCCTCTGGCGTCGGGCGTCGAGCGTCAGGCGTCAAGCGTCTTGCTCGACATCAGCGGGCGCAAGGTGTTGGAGCTTCAAGCTGGGGAGAACGATGTTCGGCATCTCAGTCCTGGAATCTATTTCGTGTATTGGACAATCGGCAATCGGCAATCGAAGATGACCAGAGTCATCGTAACAAGATAGGAGGTACAGGTGAAAAGGGCTGTGTTCGTGATAGTCGCCGTGCTGCTGAGCACGGCATACGCCCGGGTCCTGTACGTCCATCCCGACTCGGCGCTCAATTCGATTCAGGCAGCGCTTGATTCGTGCGCGGCCGACGACACGGTGCTGGTAGGGCCGGGTACCTACGTCGAGAACCTCGTCTGGCCGGCAACACAGGGCATCGACCTCGTGAGCGAGGCCGGATCCGCTGTGACCGTCATCGACGGCGACAGTGCAGGGAGGGTGATCTCGATCACGTCAGGCGTGGACTCCACAACACGAATCGCCGGCTTCACGGTTACAAACGGATTCCTTTGGGGCGAGTCGGGGGCTGGAATCCTCTGCCTCGGTTCCTCTCCGTTTCTCTCGGGCAATGTGGTTTCCGGCAATCTCGGACAGCTCGGATGTGGAGGTGGCATCTACTGCGACGGTGCAACAACGCGGCAATACGTCGTCGGCAACCGGATAGAGTACAACGTCGTGGAAGGAGGCATGTCCGCCTTCGGCGGCGGCATCTACTGCTCGGGGACGCCGGTTGTCCTGGTGGGCAACGAAATCACTCGGAACAGCGCCGGCCTCGCCATGTATGCGGCAGGTGGCGGCATCTGGGTTTCAGGCTGTTCCTCATGTGTGATCTCGAGCAACATCATCACTCTCAATGAGGGCGGCTATGGCGCCGGCATCGAGTGGCTCAACTGCTCGGGGGAGGTGCGTGGCAACGTCATTCACGGCAATGTGGGCAGCGCGGGCATCCGCTTCGTAGGGACAGGTGCTGCTATGTCCCATGACACGGTCCGGGCCAATGCTGGCGTTGGCGTGATGTGCGGACTCATGTACGACGGGTTCGGTTCAGCGCGAATCGACAGTTGCGTGGTCGACAGCAATGGAGCCGGTGGCATCGAGTGTACGCAGTCCGATGACCGCGTGGTCGTTCGTCACTGCAGCATCGAGCACAACGTTCACTTCGGATTCTGCGCGTGGTACGCGGACTCGGCGTCCGACCTCCGGGAGAATTGGTGGGGACACTCCACCGGTCCGTACCACGCGACCCTGAATCCCGGCGGACTCGGTGATACCGTGATCGGGCATGCGCAGATTGAGCCCTGGCTTGAAGAACCGCTTGGTATCCATGGGCGGGCCCGGGCGCGGTTGCGTGTCACGACATTGCCGGCCACGCTCGTCCGCGACGTGCTGGTCCTCGAAGGCAGACAGGCGAAGGATGAAGGAGGAGCAGTGCTGCTGGACGCGGCGGGCCGCAGGGCGATGGACCTCGCGCCCGGCGCGAACGACGTGCGGCACCTGAGTCCCGGCGTCTATTTCGTCCGCTCCGAGCCGTCAGCCGTTGGCCGCCAGCCGTCAGCCATCGTGAAAGTCATCGTAACAAGATAGGAGGTACAGGTGAAAAGGACTGTGTTCGTGATAGTCGCCGTGCTACTGGGCACGGCATCCGGACAGTGGCTGGAAAAGACCGTGTGGCTGCCGGACACGTTTTCGGGGATTGGAGGGCCGCAATGCCTTGCGGTCGAGTGCGTCGAGGATGGTCACGTCTACGCCGCGGGCGAGGACGGAAGCTGTGTATTGACCATTGACCGGACCACGTTCCGGCCGGTTGCCCGCATACCGACCGGCTCCCACGTGGTCGCGCTGTGCTACAACCCGGTTGCGCGGAAGCTGTACACTGCCAACCGGGGCAGCGGTGATGTCACCGTCATCGATTGCGTGACAAACCAGACGCTGGCCACGCTTTCCACGGGCCTGTGGCCGCGAGCTCTCTGTTACAGCTTGCACGAGAACAAAATCTACTGCACGAACTCTACCAGTGGCACTGTCAGTGTGATCGACGGCGCGGGGGACAGTATCCTTGCGACGATCGTCGTCGGGGCCCAACCGGGCGCGCTTTGCTGCAACCCCGAGACGAACCGGATCTTCTGTGCGAACTCCGGGGGCCTCACTGTCGCGGTCATCGATGCCACCACAAACAGCGTACTGCGTTACCTCACGGTCGACACCGAACCATGGGCCCTTTGCTGGAACAGCGCTGAGAACAAGGTCTACTGCGCGAACCAAGGTGGCCAGAGCGTGACGATAATCGACGGTGCCGGCGATTCAGTGTTGACTTCCTTGCAGGTTGGAGTCTCTCCGTGTGCCGTGGTCTTCAGTCACGCGCACAACAGAGTCTACTGCGCCAACCGGGGAACCGACGACGTGTCGGTCATCGACGGAGTTGGCGACACGGTGATTGCCACTATCGCGTGTGGTGACTGGCCACGGGTGCTCTGCTACGACTCGCTCGACGACAAGGTCTACTGCGCCAACCACGGCGACGGGACCGTAACTGCCATTGACTGTGAGACCAACCAGCCGTTGCGTACTTTCCCGGTCGGGAGCCAGCCCCGCGCTCTCTGCTATGATCCCGAGTACAATCAGATGTACTGCGCGGAGTACGCTGGCAACTCGCTGTCGGCAATCGACTGCTCCGCCGACACAGTCCTTGCCCGGATCTGGCTGACTGCTAGTCGCTTGTCTGCGCTCTGCTCTGCCGTTGGCTGCAGCAAGGTATACTGCGCCGACCAGGCGGGAGACCGGATTGCGGTGTTCGATGTCTCGCTGGATACCTTGCGGAGGTGGGTATCAGTGGGCGGAGACCCGTGCGCGCTCTGCCACAACCCGATGGACAACAAGGTCTACTCCGCCAGCGGGAGCACCCCGACCGTAGACATCATCGACGCGGAGGGGGACACGGCGATAGCTACGGTCTCACTCAACGCGCCACCGAAGACGCTGTTGTACAACCCGGTGAGCGACCTCGTGTTCTGTGGGCATGCCTATGGTGACTCTTTGAAGGTCATTGACGGTGCGAGTGACGAGGTAGTCGCCACCGCATCGGTTGGCAACGGCCCGCACGCCCTCTGCTTGGACGCCACCGCCAACCGGGTCTACTGCGCAAACAGGGGCGATCCCTACATGGGAACAACTGACTCGACCGTCACTCTCATCGATGGCGCGTCCGGTTCGACCATTGCGGCAGTCGTCCTGCCTCGGGCCGCCCCGCAGTCACTGTGCCACAGCCCCGGCGTCAACCGGGTCTACGTGGCATGTGTCGGCTACCGGCCGGACTTCGATTCGACCGTTTGCGTCATCGACTGTGAACTTAACCAAGTCAGTGCGGTCATCACAGTCGGGGTCCGGCCGGTGGCGGTCTGCCACGGCCCAACCCGCGACCGTGTGTACACGGCCGACTGCCAGAGCAACACGGTCACCATCATCGATTGCCTGGGCGACAGCGTTGTTGCGACCGTCGGCGTGCCCTGGTGGCCGCGGGCGCTCTACCACGATTCGCTCTTCGACAAGGTCTACTGCATCTGCGGCGGGTTCCCGGGCAGCGTGGCGGTGATTGACTGTACCGGCGACAGCCTGCTCGAGGTCATCGAGGTTGGCGACGACCCGGTGGCGGTCTGCGGGTTCCCGGAGCACCAGCGGGTCTACGTCGCCAACTGCGCGAGCTCGAGCATTTCGGTCATCCGCGATAGCCTGCCAGGAGGCATTGAGGAAGCGATGAACGATGAACGCGGAACGATGAACGTGGGCCCGACCGTCGTCCGTTCCGTGCTCTTTCTGCCCGAAGCGGTGAGCGGAGAGCGGTCGGCGGCTGGCGCTCATCTGCTCGACATCGGCGGACGGAAGCTGATGAGGCTGGTGCCGGGGGCGAACGACGTCCGGCACCTGGCTCCCGGCGTCTACTTCGTGCGACAGGAAGCGCAAGCCCAAGCGCAAGCACAAGCTGTGAGGAAAGTCGTCGTGACGAGATAGGAGGATGAGATGAAGAAACTCTGCTTCGTTCTGCTGCTGGTGCTCGGATGTGGCATCTTTCTGGATTCCGTCAGGCAGCCGTCAGTCGTGGGCCCTGGCGAGAAGTTCACCATTACCGTCACCGGCACGTTCGACTACAACGGGACGGGGTGGCTGGGAATCATGCTGCCCAACGGCGTCCGGGTCGACAGCGTGAGGTACGCGGCCAGCGACGGCGACACAGCGCTGCTGACCGAGATGGACTCGACACTCTGCGTTTGGCTGACCGATTTCTGTTTGTGTGAACCGGACATGCACTGGGTTGGTTTCTCGTTCTACCGCGAGGCCATAGTTGACAGCTTCATATCCTACGTCGCGCTGGTCTATGCCAAGGTCACAGACTCGGTCGTGCCCGCTGAGTACCTGGTTGACTACCGGAGCGGACACGATCCGGAGTATGTCTACATGACCGACAGCATACTCGACCAGCCGCTGCAGGTGACCGCGACTGGGATTGCCCGGGAGCCCTGTAGCGGAAAGGCTGTGGCCGGCCGAGTCTGGCCCAGCGTGTTCCACGAACGGCTTAGTATCGCCGTCCCGGAGCCGGACGACATCGGGGTCTACGACGCCGGAGGCCGGCTCGTGCGGACGATGCGCGTGGAGCACACCGGCACTTGGGACGGGACCGACGAGTCCGGCCGGCGCATGCCGGCGGGCGCGTACCTTGTCCGCGGCAAGCAGACCCTCAGCCGGGTGACGTTGGTGGACTAGGCGGCATGAGGAACAAATCCGTATTCCGTAACAAGACAGGAGGAGAAGATGAATCTCAGACTAGTGGTCGTTCTGTGTTGTGTGGTTGTCCTGGGTGCAGGGACCGTCAGAGCTGGTGAGCACCGCACCGGCCTCATATATGAGGACCTGAACAAGATCGCCCCCGAGCACAAGATAATGTCGGTACCGGTCGCAACCGGCGCAAGGAGCTTCCGCGACGTGCCACAGGTGGACCTGTCCGCCGAGGTGCCGCCAATCGGCAACCAGGGAAACCAGGGGTCTTGTGTGTCGTGGGCGACCGCCTATTATCACCGGTCCCAACTCGAGTACCGCGAGCGACATTGGGACCTGACCGACCCGCATCACCAGTTCAGCCCGGCGTTCGTCTACAACCAGGTAAACGGTGGCGTTGACCTGGGCTCGGGCTTCGTCAACGCGTCACTCATCTGCGAGCAGGGCTGTGCCAGCATGGCCGACTGCCCGTACAACCAGATGGACTATCTCGCCTGGCCATCCGAGTCTGCCTACTCGCATGCCATACCCTTCCGCTGTCGCGACTGGGTGTGGTTCGACGTCATCGATACGACCGGGCTCAACGTCATCAGGCAACTTCTGTGCAATGGCAGCACGGCAGTGCTGGCCATCAAGGTCTGGGACAACTTCCGCAACATCGGCCTGTACAACAACATCTACTGCTCGGCCGACCGCACCGGCGGCAATCCACTTGGGCACGGGGTCTGCATAGTCGGGTATGACGACACGCTGACGACCAACGACGGGCCGGGCGCGTTCCGGCTCACCAATTCCTGGGGCACCGGCTGGGGCGATTCCGGGTTCTGGTGGATGTCGTATGTGGCGGTGCTGGACTCGTTCCTCAGTGGGCGGCTCTGCGGCTTCCTGGTCGACACGGTCGGATATGAGCCACGGCTCCTGGGCCGGGTCAGAATCGAACACCCGACCCGGGATCGGGTCGGAATCGAGTTCAGTGTCGGCAGCCCGGGCTCGCCGCTGTGGTCAAAGGAGTTCAGGAACTGGCGAGAGGCGATGGTGGACCATCCGTTCCCGGCGAACAACATGGTGTTCGATCTGTCCGAAGGCGCGGATTACATCGCCGGCGGCCAGGCTGAATCAGTCTCTGTCGCCTGTTGTGACTTCTATCCGGACAACGTCGGCGGGACCTTGCGCTTCATGTCCGGTCAGTACCTGCCTTGGCAGACCGTGTTTGCCTCCGAGCAGACACCGGTGGTGATTCCGGACAACTGGTTCGCCCATGCCGGGGTGCGCATTCAGCACTGCGACCACGACGCCGGCCCGGTCTGTATCATGTCCCCGCTCGGCATCGTGGAACCAGACAGTTCATACACGCCCAAGGTGGAGGTGTGGAACTGCGGGGAGTACCCGGCGTCGTTCCCGGTGCTGCTGACCATTGGTGCGGACTACACCGATACGGTTGATGTCGCGAACCTGCCGCCGCACGACTCGGTGCACGTCGTGTTCCGGGACTGGACCCCACCGGTGTACGGCACGCATCTGGTCCGCTGCTCCACGGCGTTGGCCGGCGACGAATATTCGGGCAACGACATCTGCACGACATCCGTACGTTCGCGCTGGCACGACGTCGCGGTGGTCGAGATACTCGCGCCGCCCGATACCGTCCCTCTAGACACGAACGTGTCCCCGCGGGTCAAGGTGCGCAACAACGGTACCCAGACCGAGACTTTCCAAGCTAGGTTCCGGGTACAGGATCTGTGCTACGACAAGCTGGGCCAGGCGACCGTGCTCGCAGAGACCACAACAGTTGTGAGCTTCTCGACGTTGCCGTGCACGATCCCAGGTTACCATGCCATGAGCTGCACGCTTGAGCTGGCTGGCGACCAGGTCGACACAAACAACCTGATTAGCGGCGGCGTGTACGTGTTAGCCTCAGGTATCTCCGAGAGCGCATCTAGTGGCTTCGCGCCCTTCAGCATCCAGACCGTAACTCGTGGGGTGCTGGTGCTCGGCGCAGTAGACAGTAGACAGAACGCAGTGTACAGGGCGGAACTACTGGATGCGACGGGGCGCAAGGTGTTCGACCTCGCGCCCGGTGCGAATGATGTGCGCAGGCTGAGCCCCGGTGTTTACTTCGTGCGCGAGGAGCCGCAAGCTGCAAGCTCCAAACCGCCAGCTGTACGCAAGGTCGTGGTGACGAGGTAGATAGTAGTTAGCAGTTGGCAGTGAGGAGTTAGCAGCAACAGGGGCGGGTGAAGGCCCGCCCCTGAATCAGCGGCGGAGCACCGGTGGACCTACGGCGTCGGAGTGGAGGCGTCGAAGACTTGCGTGCGGATTGCGGCGTGTACCGCTGACGTAGCCATAGCGATTGGCGGAGTACGAGGACTTGCCTGCCGGCGGTGGTAGTGGTTGCCGGGCGTCAGTCCCGGATACGGATTCGGTGGGGCGCGACTACGAACAGCTTGCCGCGGTAATGCGCAGGTTCAGGATGGATTGAGATGTAGGCCGAGAGTCGGCTGAGAATCACCGGTATGACCTCGGGATGGTCGTGGACTTCCAGCGCGACGATTCCGCCGAACCGCGACGGCGGATACGTAACGATGTCCGCGAAGTCGCCGTTGAGCGACAGTAGTATCGCGTCCGACTCCTGCGTCCTGGCAATGACGAACCGGTCAGGCGATTCGGGTTGGATGCAGTCGCGCAGGCGCAAGACCTCGTGGCCCTGCAGGCTGGGGTGGTCGATGATGGCGTTTGAGACGCAGTGGTCCGCGAAGAACCGCAGACTCATACCGCGGCGACTTCGAACTCGGACAGGTCGCGCGCGTAGCTGAGACAGGCGGCAATCTGCGAGGGAGTGAGGTCCGGAAAATCGCGCCTGATATCATCAACAGTTCTGCCCGCCGCGAGGTAGCCGAGAATCAGGCTCACGGGAATCCGCGTTCCCTTGATTCGTGGTTTCCCGCGCAGCACGTCGGGAGTGCTGACGATCTCGTCACGCCAGCCGGCTTCGGTGTTCATCTCACTTCAGTGTATGCCCGCTGGGTTCCGAGTCAAGCGCGGGCACGCCTCCCTGAGTCCGACATTGAACCACAGAGTGCACAGGGCGCGAGGAGCGCAAGTCAAAGTGCAAAAGGCAAATATCAAAAGTCAAAATGACCGACCGACTGTCATTCCGCTCGTTTCTACGGCGGCGGAGCCGCACGCAGCGAGGAATCTCGACCCTTCGGCAAGCTTGGGCAAGCTCTGCCCCGCCGACAGACGAGATTCCTCGTCGCTCCGTTCCTCGGAATGACATCTTCGCGAAAACGACGATCCTGCACGTTTGTAGTACAGATATTTGGAGCGTACGGAGCGGACCCCGGCCTTCACCTAACTCGGTTCGCTCCGTGGTCTCTGTGGTTGATTCTATCCTGGGTCCCGGGACGCCTACGGCGCGGGAACGACTGCGTCGAAGACTTCGGTTCGGATTGCCGCGAGCACGGCGGGCGCAGGACGCCCGAGTTAGCAGTTAGCAGTGAGCAGTTAGCCCGCGACGCAGGATTGAGAGATTCCTCCGCTCCGCTTCGCTCCGGTCGGAATGACATCCATCTTGGCGTTCTTGGCGTTTTGACGGTTTCACTCCGGCTTCGCGGTGTCGCCGGCGCGGCCTACGGCGCGGGAACGACTGCGTCGAAGACTTCGGTTCGGATTGCCGCGAGCACGGCCGGGTCCAACCCGCGGGCGGCCCATTTATCGAGCAGGACCTTGGCCACCATGGCAAAGCTCTCGCCCGAGATGCCCTGCTGGCGCGAGAGTTTGTAGAGCTGCCGCGCATAGCTAAGGTAGGGAACGTACATGATAGTATGTACTCCTGCCGCGTTGAGCGTCTGCCGTGCTTTCGTTTCCATCTCGCAGAGGCTGGTCACCGCCGCCTTGTAGTGTTCGAGCATCTCCGGCCGCAGGGTGTCGAGCGTCGCCTTCATCCTGCCGGTGTCGGTCTTTATCTGCCATGCAGTCAGCCGTTGATTCGGGTCGGTCATGTCTCTTCCTTTCTGTTTGTCGGTCCTTCAGGCCCAGCCGCGCCATGCGTGCATGGGCCTTCATATAGTTATACGCACCAGAACGGCCGATTTGTTAAAGAATCTTCATCTCATTTCGGGGCCTTTGCGTATCTCTTTGTAGACTAGCACGTTAGCGAAACGGTCCGCAGGAAACAGGCTGGAATCGACGCCCCGCGAACCGGAGCGGGAACCGTTCCCGGAACGGTTCCCGGGGCGATTTCCAGCGAGGTTCTCGTGGGGGTTGGCGGATGGGTTTTCTCGGCGATTCTGCGGCCGATTCGCGCCGTGATTGCCGGGCCGGTGTGGAAGGTGATGCGCGGACGGATTCTTGCGGCGACTGGTAATCCGACTTCCCGGCCGATTCGCATCGCGACTTGCAGGCTGACTTGCGGCGCGATTTGCAGGGAGACTTTCGGGGGGACTTCGACCTCGATTTGCGGCTTAGTGCTCAGTGTGCCACCTTTGGCAGCAGTGATCAGTCTGCAGTTTGCAGTTCGCAGTCAGTGTCCAAGCCCCAAGCGCCAATGACCATTCAAGGTCGAATGACCGAATGCCCGTCCCTTTCATGTCATTCGTGGTTGAGTACGAATCCCATCCGTGTTCATCAGTGTTTATCTGTGGTTCCATTCGCCGCCCGCTTGCCGGTTTGACAGCCGCTGCCCGCTGCCTATAATCTTACCCCTAGGGCGATTAGCTCAGTCGGCTAGAGCGCCTCTCTTACACGGAGGAGGCCATCTGTTCAATTCAGATATCGCCCACTAGCTTAAGTCTCGGCAAATCAGCCCATTATACTGGTCGGCGAAGGCTGGTTTGCTTTGCGCCGGATTGGACGGGCGAATCCAAGCCCGTCCGTTTGGGTCTAAATTACTGGAAGGTTATTCATTTGCAGGAGTTAGACAGTGTTTCACACGTGCCCAAGCTGTTCGGTGCTGACGTCGCCGCTGCAGTTGTGTGGCCGTCCGCCGAGGGTCGATGAGGCCTGGGGCGGGCTGTAGTATCAAGCCAGAACTTACAACGTCCAAGGAGGAGTTATGAAGATAAGACCGCTACAGGATAGAATCCTGGTCGAGCGCATCGAAGAGGAAGTGAAGAAGGGCGGGATCATTATCCCCGATTCCGCCAAGGAAAAGCCCCAGCAGGGCAAGGTGATTGCCGCCGGGCCGGGCCGCATCGACGAGAAAGGTACCCGGATTCCGATGGAAGTGAAGAAGGGCGACATCATCCTGTTCGGGAAGTACTCCGGCAATGAGATTCGCATCGGCGAGGAAGAACACCTCATCATGCGCGAGGACGACGTGCTCGCGGTGATTGAGAAGGAAAGTAAGTAAGGAGGAGCGAGCATGCCTGCCAAAGATTTAAGATTCGAAGACGAAGCAAGACGAGCGATTCTCCGCGGCGCCCAGCAACTGGCGCACGCGGTGAAGGTGACCCTGGGACCGCGCGGCCACAATGTCATCATCGACAAGAAGTGGGGCGCGCCGACGATTACGAAGGACGGCGTGACCGTGGCCAAGGAAGTCGAGCTTGAGGACAAGTTCGAGAACATGGGCGCGCAGATGATAAAGGAAGTGGCGTCCAAGACTTCCGACGTTGCCGGCGACGGCACGACGACCGCGACGGTGCTGGCCGAGGCGATTTACCGCGAGGGCCTGAAGAACGTTACCGCCGGCGCCAATTCGATGGCGCTGAAGCGCGGCGTTGACCTGGCGGTCGAGACGGCAGTGGCCGAGCTGAAGAAGATGTCGAAGAAGACCGCCGGCCGCGAGGAGATCATGCAGGTCGCGGCCATCTCCGCCAACAACGACAAGGAAATCGGCAAGCTGATTGCCGACGCGATGGAGAAGGTCGGCAAGGAAGGCGTGATTACGGTCGAAGAGGCGAAGTCGGTCGAGACGACGCTTGAGGTCGTGGAAGGGATGCAGTTCGACCGCGGTTACCTGTCGCCGTACTTCGCGCTGGAGCCGGGCACGACCACCGCACAGAATCCGAAGATGGAAGCGATTCTCGAGGACACACTGGTCCTGCTCTACGAGAAGAAGATCTCGTCGATGCGTGATCTGCTGCCGGTACTGGAGAAGGTCGCCCAGAAGGGCAAGCCGATCCTGATCATCGCCGAGGAAGTTGACGGCGAGGCGCTGGCCGCGCTGGTCGTGAACCACATCAAGGGCACGCTGCGTTGCTGCGCCGTGAAGGCGCCGGGCTACGGCGACCGCCGCCGTGCGATGCTTGAGGATATCGGCGTGCTGACCGGTGGCCGGCTGATTTCCGAGGACCTCGGTATCAAGCTCGAGAATGTGCAGGTGTCGGACCTGGGTATCGCCAAGCGCGTCGTCATCGACAAAGAGAACACGACCATCGTCGAGGGTGCCGGCAAGAAGGCCGACATCACCGCCCGTATCGACCAGATTCGGAAGCAGGTCGATGAGACCAAGTCCGACTACGACAAAGAGAAGCTGCAGGAGCGGCTGGCCAAGCTGGCCGGCGGCGTTGCGGTTATCAACGTCGGCGCTTCCACCGAAATCGAGATGAAGGCGAAGAAGGCGCTGGTCGAGGACGCGCTGCACGCGACCCGGGCCGCGGTCGAAGAGGGCGTGGTACCGGGCGGCGGCGTTGCCCTGGTGCGCTGCATCCCGGCGATCGAGAGGATGAAGCTCGAAGGCGACGAGAAGGTCGGCGCGGCCATCGTCAAGCGGGCGCTCGAGGAGCCGATCCGGATGCTGGCAGAGAATGCCGGCGTTGACGGCTCCATAGTCTTCGAGAGAATCAAGTCGGACAAGCCCAACATGGGTTTCAACTGCGAGTCGCTCGAGTACGTCGACATGTTCGAGGCCGGCGTCATCGATCCGACGAAAGTCGCGCGCGTGGCCTTGCAGAACGCCGCGAGCGTGGCCGGCTTGATGCTCACCACCGAGTGCGCCATCACCGAGTTGCCAGAGAAAGAGAAGATGCCACCGATGCCCCCGGGCGGCGGCGGCTACGGCGGCGACTACTAGAGAATAGGGTTCGGGGGGTTCAGGGGTTCACGGGTTCGGGCCGGACGTCCGACACTTGGACCCCTTGAACCCTAGAATCCCTGGACCCCTTCCGCAATGCCTACCTACGAGTACCAGTGCCAGAAGTGCGGGCACTGCTTCAGTGAGTTCCAGCGGATCGTTGACCCGCCAATCAAGGATTGCCCGAAGTGTAACAAGAAGGACTGTGTGGAGCAGATAATTTCCGGCGGCAGCGGCTTGATATTCAAGGGTTCGGGTTTCTATGAGACCGACTACAAGCGGAAGTCGTCCGGCCCGAGCACTTCGAAGAGTCCCGACACAAAGAAAGACTGAGCTTGAGGCTGCCCCGCAGCCTTGGTGTAGTCGAGCCCCCGTCCAGTCACTGTCCACACAAACACTGTCAATAGCGCCGGCCAACCCGACCAGTCGGATTGGCTGATTCTCGTTGCGCAGGCCGGGTTCACGTTCGACCGGTGGTTTGCGCCGTCAACGGCCCGCATCGGACGTACCACAGCCAGTGGTGCCATAGTCATGTTACAGTAGCATAGGTGGTATGAGTCATCCTGACATCGGGGCCGCCGGGCCGCGCATGCGACCCCTGTCCGTTTCAACCGAATGCCGGTGACGAGTCGATCACGCAAGTCTCAGGGCGTGTGGTAGATACGGATGATGGTCGTTCTGCAAATCAGCAGTTGACAATGGCCCTTTTCCCTGTATTCTCACTCACAGACATATCGTTCTTTGATAATTCGGATGTAACCCAAAGCGTGCTCGGGTTTGTGCCATAACTAGTTAATTCAAGACATCAGAGCAGACAGACCCCTAAGATTTTTTTTGCTTGGAGGGTTTGATCCTGGCTCAGGACTAGCGCTGGCGGTGTGTCTTAGACATGCAAGTCGAGCGGGATTCATTATTGTAGCAATACTGTGATGCGTCTAGCGGCGAACGGGTGAGTAACACAAGGGCAACCATCCCTGAGGAGGGGCACAACCCGCCGAAAGGCGGGCTAATTCCCCATGTTCTGCGGCGGAGGCATCTCTGCCACAGCAAAGGCGCTGCAAGGTGCCACCTTTGGACGGGCTCTTGTCCTATCAGCTTGATGGCGGGGTAACGGCCCACCATGGCAACGACGGGTAGCCGGCGTGAGAGCGTGACCGGCCACAGGGGAACTGCGACACGGTCCCCACTCCTACGGGAGGCAGCAGTCTAGAAATTTGGGCAATGGGCGAAAGCCTGACCCAGCGACACCGCGTGGAGGATGAAGTCTTTCGGGATGTAAACTCCTGACAGGCGGAGCGATGCCGTTTCGGAGTAACTGCCGCGACGGTGACGGTACTGCCAAAGGAAGCCCCGGCTAACTACGTGCCAGCAGCCGCGGTAATACGTAGGGGGCAAGCGCTGTCCGGATTTACTGGGCGTAAAGGGTGTGCAGGCGGACTGGCGTGTCGATGGTGAAAGCTCTCGGCTTAACCGAGAAAGTGCTGTCGAAACTACCAGTCTTGAGGGCGGAAGAGGAAACTGGAACTTCTGGTGTAGCGGTAAAATGCGTAGATATCAGAAGGAACGCCGATAGCGAAGGCAGGTTTCTGGGACGTTCCTGACGCTGAAACACGAAAGCTAGGGGAGCAAACAGGATTAGATACCCTGGTAGTCCTAGCTGTAAACGATGTACATTAGGCGTGGGGAGTTTTCCCCGTGCCGGAGCCAACGCGTTAAATGTACCGCCTGGGGACTACGGCCGCAAGGTTGAAACTCAAAGGAATTGACGGGGACCCGCACAAGCGGTGGAGGATGTGGTTCAATTCGATGCTACGCGAAGAACCTTACCTGGGCTTGACATGTAGGTGGTAGTGACCCGAAAGGGAAGCGACCGGGGTTTATCCCTGGAGCCTGCACAGGTGCTGCATGGCTGTCGTCAGCTCGTGCCGTGAGGTGTATGGTTAAGTCCCGCAACGAGCGCAACCCCTGCCCCTAGTTGCTAACCCGCGAGGGTGCACTCTAGGGGGACTGCCTCCGTCAAGGAGGAGGAAGGTGGGGATAACGTCAAGTCATCATGGTCCTTATGCCCAGGGCTACACACGTCCTACAGTGGCCGTTACAATGGGAAGCTACATCGCGAGGTGATGCCAATCCTGTAAAAGCGGCCATGGTTCGGATTGCAGGCTGCAACTCGCCTGCATGAAGATGGAATCGCTAGTAATCACTGATCAGCATGCAGTGGTGAATACGTTCCCGGGTCTTGTACACACCGCCCGTCACGCCATGGGAGTCGGCAATGCCCAAAGTCCCTCTTTACGAGGGCCTAAGGCAGGGCCGATGACTGGGGCGAAGTCGTAACAAGGTAGCCGTACGGGAACGTGCGGCTGGATCACCTCCTTTCTACGAGATTTGCACTAACCCGGGCACGCTTTTTAAGTTACATCCAGAGTTCAAAAGAATGAAGGCCGGAGGTGGCCTTCTTTCTTTTGGCTCCTCGCTATTCTGTATGGGTAAGGTTGTTGACGGAGAGGTGTTCGGCGGCTAACTTCGGCTGCGATGAAAGACACCGACCTGTTTCAGTTGGCAATGGGTTTGATACCTCCGTGGCGGGTGA
>Ga0265595_1000462_pt1 | contig 36699 bp, 36 predicted proteins | sample saktaG_15_FD_190148 | JGI IMG/M metagenome (GOLD analysis project Ga0265595, IMG submission 190148) | Saline water microbial communities from Sakinaw Lake, British Columbia, Canada - sak_2013_06_06_50m | ecosystem: Environmental > Aquatic > Non-marine Saline and Alkaline > Saline ...
GGATTTCTAAAGACCTGGTCAAGGTGTGTCATTGCAAATATTGAACCACCAAACCAGTTGTTTGAGCCGAGAGCAATGTGGGCTGTTCCAAGTGCTTTCTCGTCTATTATTGTTGATCCGACTATCTTGGCTTTTGGGTTGAGTCCTATGCCAAACTCACAGACTTTTCTTATTCCCCAAGGGTATTTGGAATTTCTTTCTGCCCATAATAGGGTTTCCTCAAGAAGTTTTGCTTCCTCTTTTCCCTGAATGTCAATAAGGTCTCCATTCTTTATGACTAAAGTTATCGGATTTTTTATTATTGCAGTGCCATGCCTAGTTCTTAAGCTTCCGTCAATAACAACCTTTCCATCAACTGATTTCTTCTTTGGAGGGAAATAGACTTCTCCAGCAGGAAGGTTGCCTCCAGAGCCGGGCTTTGTATAATCGCCGTCTGCAGATTTAATATTTGCAACATCAATTTTCATATGAAGATCTGTTCCAGCTTTTGTCCTTACATGCAAATCTGTCCCTTTTTCAATAAGTACCTTAAGTTTTCTGTGTGCCCTTTGTATTTCCGGGTAGTCTATGTTAATGGTTTTTACTAACTCCTTAAAATCCCTTGTTTCTATATGCCCTAAGCTTGGAGTTGTGACAAATCTCATATCCCTCTTCCTGCAGAAATGCCTGTAGCTTTTGGTTATACCCCTTAAAGAGCCAAGCCTGTTGGATGAAGCAAGAAGTAAAATGCTTCTCTCACCAAGATAATTAATTGCATCAATAATGCTTTTATCTGCAATATCCCCTCTTAATTTTGGTACCTGAAAAAAAATCCTTGGATGCAATCCAAGTTTTTTTGCTGCAAAATAGTAAGAGCCTGCAAGAATAGCTGCTGCACACTTTCTATCATAACCCGTATCACCTATTATTAATATGCTTTCATTCTTCGCTCTTAGGCAGTCTTTGAAAACTCCCCTAATATAAGTAGAATAAGTTTTGCATGTGTCTAACAGGTTCTTTTTTTCAAGCCAATCAATGCAAGCCTTTGAATCCAATTTAACACCTCAAGAATAAATTTAATGTGCTTGTTTTTAAACTTTTTGATTAAGAAGATTTTGTTAAAACCTGAATGAAACATTAATTTTGTAAGAATCTGCCTTAAAGAATTCTTTGCAGAATTCTGCTGTTTTTTTTGGCTCATATGCTTTGCAGCTGAATATGTCTATGTAAGCTGCATTGGTATAGTTTGCAAGATGACCTGAAACAAGGGATGTTTCTATTAACTGAGTAAATGAATATCCCTCGACTTTCTCTTCCTCGCCAAAATTAACTATCTGCGGCTCACCAAACCTTTTCATGTCTATAAGCTTGCAAAGGTTTACTATGAATTCCCTTATTTTTTCCTTGCTTCTTATAGTCTTAGGATTACAGTTTTTGAGGTCAACATTAATGGACATGCCCCATGGATTAAGCCTTTTGTATTCATCAACAATTTCCCTGTCTGATTTTTCATTGGCATTCATTTTAAGTTTTATGTGATATTTTGAGCTTGCTTTTAAATCTTTTGATTTTGAGAATTTTTAGGGGTTATCAAAACTATTCACCCCCTTGAAAACAGATTTTTTGTGCTAAAGTTTCAACAGAAAAAGAATGCAATAAACAAGCGAAACATTTAAATAATTCTGTTCAAAATGCCTGTAACATGAAAGAAATAAAGTTAATAGGAGATGTGGATGAGTTATTCCTAGATATATTCCTGTTAACAACACGTTAGTTCTACTGCATTTTTATAACAAAGCTTAAATACTATTTTGTTGTTTTATGGTTTTATTAAAAAATATTAAATAAAATAAGGATTATGGAGGATATTCAGATGATAAAAATAAAATTCCCAGATAGCTCAGTTAAAGAATATGAAAAAGGAATAAGCGTGATAGAAGTAGCAAAAGATATAGGAGAAAAGCTTGCAGATGATGCAATTGCAGCAAAGCTTAACAATGAATTGGTTGACCTCAGCACAAAAATAAACAAGGACTCAAATCTAAGGATAATAACCTTTAAAGATGATGCTGGTAAAGAGGCTTTCAGGCACTCAAGTGCTCACTTGATGGCCCAGGCAATAAAAAACCTTTACCCTGATGTTAAGTTTGCCATCGGACCTGCAGTTGATGAGGGCTTTTACTATGATATTGATTTAGACAAAAAACTTACACCAGAAGACCTTATAAAAATTGAAAAAGAAATGGATAAAATAGTCAAGGAAAACTTAAGTATTGAGAGGACTAAGCTGACAAAAAAAGAGGCATTAAACCTCTTCAAGGACAATCCATACAAAACAGAGATGATTAATGAACTAGAAGATGAAAAAATAAGCATCTATAAGCAGGGCAATTTCATTGATTTCTGCCGCGGCCCTCATGTTCCTTCAACAGGGAAACTAAAGGCATTCAAACTGACAAAGCTTGCAGGAGCTTACTGGAGAGGAGATGCGAAAAACAAGCAATTGCAGAGAGTTTATGGAATATCTTTCCCGGATAAAAAACAGCTAAATGCATACCTAACCTTATTAGAAGAAGCTGAAAAAAGGGACCACAGGAAGCTTGGAAAAGAGCTTGATTTGTTCAGCGTGCATGATGAAGGCCCAGGATTTCCTTTCTTCCACCCAAAGGGAACATTTGTTTTTAGGGAGCTTCAGAAATTCTGGAGAGAGGAGCATGTAAAGTCTGGCTACAAAGAGGTAATAACCCCAATTATCCTTAACAGAAAATTATGGGAACAGAGCGGCCACTGGGACCACTTCAAGGAAAACATGTATTTCACAAAAATAGATGGTGATGATTATGCAATAAAACCCATGAACTGCCCCGGCGGAATATTGATTTACAAAACAAACATAAGGTCTTACAGAGATCTTCCGTTAAGGATGGGGGAAATGGGAATAGTGCACAGGCATGAGATGTCAGGCGTGCTTGCAGGATTATTTAGAGTTAGATGCTTCACCCAGGATGATGCCCATATTTACATGACAGAAGAGCAGATAAAAGATGAGATAATAGGGGTTATTAATCTTACAGAAAAGTTTTACAACCTGTTTGGATTTGAGTACAATATGGAGTTAAGCACAAAGCCAGACAATGCAATGGGCTCTGATGAAGCATGGGAAAAGGCAATTGCTGGATTAAAAGATGCTTTGGATACTAAAAAAATAAAATATAAGATTAATGAGGGAGACGGGGCATTCTACGGACCAAAAATAGACTTCCATCTAAAGGACTGCCTGGGAAGAACATGGCAGTGCGGAACAATACAGCTTGACTTTGCAATGCCTGAAAAATTCGATTTGACATACGAGGGAAAGGATGGAAAAAAGCACAGGCCAATCATGATACACAGAACTATCTACGGCTCAATAGAGAGGTTTATGGGGATATTGATAGAGCATTATGCAGGAAAGTTTCCTTTATGGCTCTCCCCAACACAAGCAGTAATCCTGAATATAAACGACAGCCATATCCCTTATGCAGAAAAGGTAAAACAGGAACTGGAAAAAAGCAACATAAGAGTTGAAACAGATTTTAGGGCAGAGACAATGCCAAAGAAAGTGAGGGAAGCCCAGCTAAATAAAACTCCATTAATATTGACAGTTGGAGACAAGGAAAAAGAAAACAACACTATTGCTGTAAGAACTCTTGATGGCAAGGTTTACTTTGGCATAAAAACAGAAGATTTAATCAAGAAGGTGCAGGAAATTATAAAGAGTAAATCGTCTGAGATTAAGTTTTAATTTTTCCTTTTTCTTTAAACAAAACAAAAGGTTTATAAATTAGTTCTTACTTTTAAGTTATAAATTTACCTGATGTAAAAATGACTATTGAAGAAAAACCTGGAATCAGTCAAGAAAATAAAAAGTATTACTCAACAATAGAAGAGTTAGTGAACCATATCTCAGAAAATATGGAAGTAATTAATAAGCCAGGTAGAGTTGTTGATAGGAGAGATAGATTGATTAAGATGATGTTTTCTTATATTAAAGAAAAACATCGCTTTAATAAAGAATGGGAGAAGGTCGAAGTATTGGCAGATGGAAATATCCGCATGAACACAACTTATGAACATAAGGAAGTATATATTCAACTTTTAACAAAAGCAATAGAAGATTATGTTAAAATAGTCAAAAGAAATAATGGTGTAATAAAAAATAATTTAAGGGAATTATCTAATGAAAAAAATTCAGTTTTTGATAAATCAGTGGATGAATTTCTTGTTGATTCAAAAGCAGTAGAAGAAAGGGCTAAAGAAGCATTCTATTCTTCAATTAGTAAAAAAATTCAGGGTTATGAAGAATTAAATGTACAACAATCATATATAACTAAGATAAATAATGACCCTCATTTATCAGAACAGGCAATGAATGATAGTGAAAGACACAGAAAAAAAACAACAGTGGAATTTGAAGCATTGGAAAAAACTAAAAAATTTAATGATTCAATTTTTGCATCCTTAAAATACCAAAATAAATTATAATAAGTATTTTTTTCTAAAGTTTTATAAATGAAAACCTGTTTTCAGATGTAAAATGGTATTGGACAAGCTTGGAAGCTCACTAAAGAATACATTAAGCAAGATAGCAAAAGCAATATTTGTTGACGAGAAACTCATTAATGAGCTTGTGAAGGATATACAGCGTGCTTTATTGCAGGCAGATGTTAATGTTCAACTAGTCTTTGATTTAACCAATAAGATAAAAGAGCGGGCCTTAAAAGAGGAAACTCCTGCTGGCCTCACAAAAAAAGAATACCTTGTAAAAGTAGTTTACGAGGAATTAGTAAACTTCGTTGGAAAAGAAGAAGGAAAAATAGAAATAAAAAGCAAGCCAACCAAGATAATGCTTGTTGGCCTGTTTGGCTCTGGAAAAACAACCCAGGCAGGAAAGCTCGCTAAATTCTATACAAAAAGGGGTTATAAGGTTGCATTGGTTGGCCTTGATACCCACAGACCTGCTGCAATGGATCAGATAGAGCAGATAGCTAAAAAAGCAAATGTTCCTGTTTTTATTGACAAAAAAGAAAAAAATCCATTAAACATATTGAAAAAGTTTGAAAAAGAGTTCAGCAAATACAATATAATAATCATAGATACTTCTGGAAGGGATGCATTATCAAAGGATTTAATTGAAGAAATAAAAAAAATAAACATTGCTGTAAAGCCAGAGGAAAATCTTTTGGTAATAAGTGCAGATATTGGCCAAGCAGCCCAAAAACAGGCACAGGCTTTCCATGAATCATGCAAGATAACCGGTGTGATTGTAACAAAGATGGACGGCACTGCTAAGGCAGGAGGAGCTTTAACAGCATGCGCTGCAACAGATACAAAGATAAAATTTATTGGTGTTGGCGAAAAATCAGAGGATTTAGAGGTTTTCAGACCAGAAGGATTTATTTCAAGGCTTTTAGGCATGGGTGACCTTGAAGCATTATTAGAAAAAGCAGAACAGGCAATATCCAAGGAAGATGCAGAGGATTTAGGAAAAAGATTTCTCAAAGGAGATTTTAACTTAATTGATTTATATGAGCAGATGCAGGCAATGAGCAAGATGGGACCTTTGAGCAAGATAACAGAAATGATTCCAGGTTTTTCCCAGTTAAAAATGCCAAAAGAATTGTTAAAAGTTCAGGAAGGAAAGCTGAAAAAATGGCGCTTTATAATGGACTCAATGTCAAGAGAAGAACTTGAAGATCCAGATATTATAAGCATTACAAGGATTGACAGGATTGCAAAGGGTGCAGGAACATCTACAAAAGAGATAAGGGAATTATTAAAGCAGTATAGGCAGAGTAAGAAGATGGCAAAGCTATTCAAGGGCGGAAGTCCAAAGAATATGGAAAGAATGATGAAAAAATTCAGCGGCAAGGGTATGCAAGGTATGAAGTTCAAATAAAGAGATAACTAACTAATTAAAATATTAGTTTATGTAACATTTAAATTCTTGTTATATTTAATCGTATTGAAGTTTTAAAAAGAAAATAAAGAGTTATTCCTGCGGACATATTGAATTTTACTTCGTAAAATCTAGTTTATTGTAGAAAGGAGCACTCTTTTATCAATACATTTATTAAATCCCTCCTCAATTTTATTTCCTATGAAAGACTTCGAACTGATGCTAGCACCGATGGAAGACCACACTGGCCCAGAATTCAGAGAGCTATGCTACAAAAAAGGAGCAGATTCAACATTCACTGAAATGGCAAGAATATCTGGATTAGCCAAGCGCAATAAAAGCACATTAGAAAAAATTAAAATTCCAAAGCCAATTCCAACTTACATTCAACTGATTGGATCAAATGTCACAGATCTAAATAAGTTCCTGCAAAACTTTTTACCGCAAAAAGGATTCTTAGGATTCAATCTAAACTTGGGCTGTTCAAGTCCGAACATGGTTCAAGTAGGATTAGGTTGCGCTTTAATTAAAAGGATAAGTAAAGTTAAAAAAATAGTTCAAACAATAAAGGATTACAGTCATCCTGCATCGATAAAATTAAGATTAGGAATGAACAAATTCGAAAAGCAAAAAAAAGTCTATCTTAACTTGATAAACAAAGTAGATGCAGACTTCTTTATAGTTCATGCAAGAGATGGTAAACAAATCCTCAAAGATCCTGCGGACTTTAGCGTTTACAACGAAATAGTCAAGACAAATAAGATTATTATAGCAAACGGCGACATCAAGACAAAAGAGCAGGTAAAATATCTGAATGCTATTGGAATAAAAGGTGCAATGATAGGTCGAGCTGCATTAAAGAATCCTGATATATTTAATGATTTAAAGTAGAATGGGCTATTTGTAAAAGCATAACTCATTAATGATAATACCTCTTAGATAAATTATAATTGTCAAGTAATTTCTAAAATCTTATCAAACCAGCCCATTTATTATTGCTGAAATCACAAAACCAATCACTAAGCCCAAAATCAGGCCGATTAAAAACTTATCTGTGAAGAGGTTTATTTTGTCTTTTGCCACATGGCCACTTTTAAGCTGCTCAATCCTCTGGCTAACTGCCTCAAATGCTTTTTTCCTGGTTTTGGCTTTCAGTAAATCCTTGCTTAGTTCAACATCTTCAATAATATCTTTAACCCAGTTGCTGAAATCATTTTTTTCTTTTGTCACATGATGCTTAAAGGCATCATCATCCATTATTTCCAATGCTTCAGCAAGCTCCCGCAGATTCTTTATGGATATCCCCATATGAATACTAAATTCATGTTTTGGAACAACATCACTTAAGATTAAGTTTGCATTTTCTGGCAATAAATTATTTTTTGCTATTTTAATCACCTTTTTTTAGTTGAATTTCTTTATTATATGCTTTAAGATAATTATCTGTGTTTTATCTTTATCAGTTGTTTTCAAAAGTTCTTCTGCAAGCTTTTCCTCTTTAAAGACGTTCTTTATCCAATTGCTGAAATCATTTCTTGTCTCATTGACATGATGTTCAAATATTTCATCAGCCATGTTATCAATCTGTTTAGACAAATCCAATACATTCTTCAAAACAGTTCCATCATTAACAAAAAAATAATGGTCTGAATTTGCATCCTTCAATATATCCTTCTTTTCTATTTTTTTCTCTTTAACTCTTTTTTTTGTTTTCATACTAACACCTCTTTTTTTAAAATATTTTTTTCTGAATGCTCTTTTAACCTAAAGTTCACATCATTCAGTATGTTCATAAATGTTATGAATGCATCATAAGGATTATCATAAGGATTAAAGTATTTATGCACATCACCATCATTAAACCACTTTGTGCACATATAATAAAAATGATCGCTTGTCTGGAGCTTTCTCCAGTCATTAATGAGTTTTTTATCCCTTGATTTTTTTATAGCATCTTCAATCTGGTATATCTCATTTATTGCTGACTTCTGCATGTCATTCCCATCCCATGCGCTTGTATCTCTTTCAACATCTGCCCATGAAACAGGGCTGTGAATATCCAGTTCTGCAACTGGATTATATGCTTTTATTGCCTCACTAGGTGTCTTAAAATCATTATCTGGGTGCTTAAGCAATTCCTGGGGCAAATGCCTTAAAAAATTAAATATTCCTGTATCTTCCCACTGATGCTCTCCAAAGGTTTCATAATCCATAAATAAATTAACTAGATTTCCATTTCCATTAACCTTATTAACCCAATTAGTGTATTTATCAACTGTAAGTGGCCATTCCTTCCAGCCTTTATCTGAAAACCTAAATGCAATATCATCAGAAAGCTTGTAATTTTTAAGTAAAAGCTTAATCTTTGATGTTGTTTTCGGGGTGTAAACAAAATTTGGTGATCTCCATCCAAGTATATGGTCTGCTCCCTCTGCAAGTATTCCCTTATAACCCATTGATTCAACAAAATTTGCAAGCTCATTATTATAGACAAGCTCTGTGTTCCTGAAAACAGAGGGACTTTGCTTAAACAAGCTTCTTATTTTTTTATTATGCAAAATAACCTGCTCCTTAAACTCCTGTTTTGAATGCAGGAATGAAAGTGAGTGATAATAAGTCTCATCAAGTATCTCAACCTTTCCAGTATCAGCCAGATCCCTGAATGATTGCAAAACTTCTGGCATAAATTCTTCAAACTGCTCTAGGATAATACCAGAAAATGAATAGCTTATCTTAAATTCTTCATGCTTGTTAAGCAGATCAAGCATTAGTTTGTTGGTTGGGAGATAACATTTTTGTGCAACTTTTTTTAGTATTTCTTCATTTTTCTGCTTATTAGTATAGCTATGATTCTTTCCAATCTCAAATACATTATAGTTCCTAAGCCTATATGGCTGATGAACCTGAAAATAAAAACAAATTGATACCATTTTTAAGCTTTAATGTGCAAGCCAACCTCCGTCAACAAATAATGTAATGCCGGTTATATAATCTGAGTTATCTGAGGCGAGGAATAGGGCTGCATTTGCTATGTCTTCTGGCTTTCCTATCCTGTTTAATGGAATATTTGCAAGCAGTGTTTCTTTTGTTGCTTTATCTTCTAATAAGTCTTTTGTCATAGGTGTCTCTATTACTCCTGGGCCTATTGCATTAACATTTATTTTGTATTGCCCTAGCTCTAAAGCAAGCTCTCTTGTCATATTTATTATTCCTCCTTTTGAAGCACAATAAGCACTAGAATTTGCAAATCCTACCTGGCCTGCAATAGATGCTATATTAATTATCTTGCCTTTGCCCTGTTTTATCATCTCTGGAACAGCAGCTTTTGAACAGAGAAAAACCCCCTTAAGGTTTATATCCAAAACCCTGTCAAACTCCTGCTCTGTAAAATCAGTCAATGATTTTTGCATATATATCCCTGCATTGTTAACAAGTATATCGACCTTGCCAAACTTTTCTGTTGTTAAGTTTATCATATGGCTAACATCTTCAGGATTTGAAACATCTGCCTTAACAGCCAAAGCATTTCCATTAATAGCCTTAATCTCTTCCACTACTTTGTTGCAATCATCCAGGTTTATGTCACTAACAACAACATTTGCTCCTGCTTTTGCCAAGGCAAGTGCTATTGCCTTACCAATTCCTCTCCTTGAGCCTGTTATAATAGCAACCTTGTTTTTTAAATCCATTTTAAACCTCCTTTATGATTTGCTTAATGCTCTTTCATAAACTTCAATACATTTTTTAGCGCTGTCATCCCAGCTGAATTTTTTTATTTCTATCAGACCATGCTCTTTTAAGCAATGATGCAATGCATTATATTTAAGTACTGCGATTATTTTATTAGATATTTCATCTATATCCCAAAAATCAGCCTTAAGGCAGTTTTTTATAACCTCTGAAACACCTGACTGCTTTGATATAAGAACTGGTGTACCGTTTCTCATTGCTTCTAATGGAGTTATTCCAAATGGCTCTGAAACAGAGGGCATAACATACAAATCTGCCATTTTATATGCCCTATCAATATCATCGCCACGCAAAAATCCTGTAAATAAGACATGCTGTGCAATCCCTAATCTTGCTGCCTTTTCTATCATGCCTGCTTCCATATCACCAGAGCCTGCAACAATAAATTTAACATTTTTTTCATTTTCAAGCACTTTTTTAGCAGCATCAAGGAAATAATCAGGTCCTTTTTGCAGTGTTATCCTTCCAAGGAATAAAACTATTTTATCATGGCTTTTTATCTTAAAATCTTCGCTGTCAGGAAAGTTTGTAAATTCAACAGCATTATGAACAACAAATACCTTTTCAGGGCTTATTCCGTAATGCTCTATTATTTTATTTTTTGTAAAGTTAGATACGGCTATAATCAAATCCGCAGCATGCATTCCCATTCTTTCAATATCATAAACAGCCTGGTTTGGGTTATCGCCTGTGCGGTCAAATTCAGTTGCATGAACATGCATAACCAATGGCTTATTTGAAACTTTTTTTGCTTCAATTCCTGCCAAATAAGTCATCCAGTCATGGCAATGTATCAAGTCAAAAGTCTCATTTTCAGCTATTTCTCTTGCCTTCATGGCATATCTATACACCTCTTCAAATAAATTTTGGCCATAAATTCTGCTAAAGTTTTTGTCTGAATTCATACATCTTTTCTTATGCATATTTTCATATCCTCTTGATGATATGTAAGGAACTAATAATGAATCTATGGTTTTGATATTAACAAAACTTGTAGAAAAGGCAATAATCATATCAACAAAATCTGATTTAATTAATCTTGGTGCTGTGGGGATTACAAAGGTTATATTAATGCCTTGCTTGCTTAGTCCTTTTGTAAGTCCATAGCAAGCAGTCCCTAAGCCCCCTGTATTAAATGGAGGAAATTCCCAGCCAAACATCAAAACTTTCATTCAAACCCCTTTTTTGTTTATATATCCCAAACTAACTAAAATAGTTAAAAGTACTTATTATATAAATAACTTGCCGATTACTGCATAATAACATAAACACAGATTTGTTTACAAGTTAACCCTTAAAGAGGTAAAACAAAACATATTTATAGATGTATTCTTTAATATATGACATAAAAGGGGTGGTTTAGTATTAACATAGTTGAAATTGACCAGCAAGAGCATGTTATCATAAAAGAACTTATCAAAGACCCAAGGATTTCTGACAACCAGATAAGTAAGAAAACAGATGTTCCTGTAAAAAGTGTAAACAGGAAAAGAAAGCTTCTTGAAAAAAGTGGAATAATAAGCTATCATACAAATGTTGATAATACCTTTACAGGAACAGGAAAATTTGGCGCAAAGCAACAGTACATAATAACATTCAAGTATGGTATTACAAGAAGCATCATATTCGAGATTCTGAAGAATAACCTTCCCTCAAAGATAGAGATGAAGCATATTTCTGAATGTTCAATTGGGGACAAGGATGGCCATGCAATTATCGCAATGACAATAGAGTCAAGGGTTGAATCTGACATAATTGAGGTCTTTAATGCTGAGATTCTGCCAAAATTAAAAAGGCTGCTTGGAGAGGATGCTGTGATAAAAACAGATGTGCTTACATTCAACTCACATTTCATAATTATGCATAATTACATGCCGTTTATTAACATGAGAAATGGAAAGATAAAAGAAGAATGGTCTGATGACCTGGTATTTGTTGATTAAAATGGAAAAAGAAGCAGATTATTTATTTGAGGTTTCATGGGAAATATGCAACAAGGTTGGAGGCATCTACACAGTTGTCAAATCAAAGGCTGCTGAAACAATAAGTTATTACAAAGAAAATTATTTTGCAATAGGGCCTTTTTTTCCAGAAAAAGTGGCTGGTGAATTTCAGGAAAAAGTTCCTTCAGATAAATTAAAACATGTATTTGAAAAACTGCAAAAACAAGGCATAAAATGCCATTACGGCAGCTGGCTTATCAAGGGAGAGCCTAACACAATTCTGGTTGATTTCAGTGAGTTTACATCCAAAAAAGATGAAATAAAAACAAGCTTGTGGCAGAATTTCAAGATAGACTCACTCAATACACAATATTTTGATTTTGATGAGCCTGTTATTTGGTCATATGCTGTTGGAAAGCTTCTTGAGGAAATAAAAAATGCCTTTAATGATAAAAAAATTGTTGCACAATTCCATGAATGGCTGGCCGGGGCTGGCTTGCTTTACCTAAAGCAAAATAATGTCAAGGTTGCAACTGTTTTTACAACACATGCAACAATACTCGGAAGAACAATGTCTTTTGCAAATGAAGAGCTTTATGAAACATTTGATAAGATAAATCCTGAAAAAAAGGCCTATGATTATGGCATTCAGGCAAAATATCTTACAGAAAAGCAAAGTGCATTAAATGCAGATGTATTCACAACTGTAAGCGAGATTACAGGCCTGGAAGCAGAGCACCTTCTTGGGAAAAAACCAGATGTTCTTTTGCCAAATGGCCTTAACCTTAATAAATTCCCAACATTTGAGGAAGCATCCATAAAACATAGATTATACAGGGAAAGAATAAAGGAGTTTTTATTGTATTATTTTTTTCCATATTATTCATTTGACCTTGATGATACTCTTCTTTATTTCTTATGCGGAAGATATGAATTCAGGGCAAAGGGCATTGACATATTTGTAAAAGCATTGGCAAAGCTTAATGAAAAGCTAAAGAAAGATAATTCCAAAAAAACAGTTATTGCTTTTTTCTGGGTTCCGGGAAACATAAGAAGCATAAAAACAGAATTATTAGAAAGCAGGGCATTTTTTGAAGATATAAAAGATTCTGTTAATGATGATATAAATGAGATTAAAAATAATATAATCTATTCCCTGGTTTCAAAAAAAGGCATTACAGAAAAAACAATTTTTAATGAAGATTTTATGCATGAAAATAAAAAAAAGGTTTTGAAGCTTATGAAAAAAGGAAATCCTGCATTATCAACACATGATTTGCATGATGAACAGAATGATCCTATTATAAAATCCCTTAATGAAGCTGGCTTATTAAACAAAAAAGAAGACAGGGTAAAGGTTGTGTTTTATCCAATTTATCTAACAGGAGCAGATAGCCTGCTTGATTTAAGCTATTATGAATGCATGCAGGGCTCACATTTAGGGGTATTTCCATCATATTATGAACCATGGGGTTATACACCTTTAGAAGCAGCTGCACTTGGTGTTTCATCTGTAACAACTGACTTAGCTGGATTTGGCAGATATGTTAATGAAAAATCAGTTCAAAGCAAAAATCCCGGCATATTTGTTTTGAAAAGACTAGGCAAAAAAGATGATGAGGTTGTTAAGGAGCTTACTAATACCTTTTATTATTTCAGCAATTTATCAAAACAGGACAGAATAAAAAACAAGATGGAAGCGCAAAGATTAGCTTCATTGGCTGATTGGGATGTTTTGATTAATAATTATATTGAAGCACATAATCTTGCTGTAAAGAGGCTTGGTTAAATGGAGCTTAGAAAGGATTATATTTTAGATAGATGGGTTATTATCGCTTCTGAAAGAAAGAAAAGGCCAAAAGAATTTAAAAAAATCAAGGCAAAAAAAGAAGGAATTTGCTATTTCTGCCCTGGCAATGAAAATCTCACCCCAACGGAAACTGGAAGGATTGAAAAAGATGGCAAGTGGATTATAAGGTGGTTTCCAAACAAGTTCCCTGCTGTAAGCCATGAGGGAAGCCCTTCAATAAGAAGTACAAACAAGTATTTCACATATGCTGATGCATTTGGAATACATGAGGTAATAGTTGAAACACCTGACCATAATAAGCAGCTGGCTGATTTATCAGAAGAGCGTATAAAAGAAATTTTAAAGGTATATGCTAACAGGATAACTGAATTAAGTAAAACAGATGGCACAAAATATGTAATTGTCTTCAAGAATGAAGGGATGGAGGCAGGAACCTCATTAATTCATTCGCATACACAGGTTATGACATATAACAAAGTTCCTGTTCTTGTTGAACAAGAGATCAATGCAGCAAGAAGTTATGGGGGCTGCCCATACTGTGAAATAATTGATATTGAGAAAAAAAGCTATAGAAGGGTTTTTGAAAATGATAATTTTGTAAGCTTTACACCCTATGCCTCAAGATTCAATTATGAAATCTGGATATTTCCAAAAGAGCACATAAGAAGTATAACAGAAATGGATGAAACTAAACTAAATGATTTAGCTTCTATGCTTAAAAAAGTCCTGCTAAAGCTAAGGAAAATAAATCTTCCATACAATTTTTTCCTGCATTATGCTCCTGATGATAAAGATTTGCACTTTCATATTGAAATATGCCCAAGGCTTGCAACATGGGCTGGTTTTGAGCTGGCAACAAATGCAACAATAAATTCTGTAAGCCCGGAAGATGCTGCAAAATTTTACAGGGGAGAGGAATAGAAAAAGATAAAAAAATATATCTGAATTTAGTTTTTCTGCTCAATAAAATGGTAAAGATAGTTCATTTATTAAATAATCACAAGATAGAAAGCAAATCAGCTAAAGATACCAGGCTTCTGATTACAAACAGGAAGGGAGGATATTTTTGTTTTGCTAACAAGGATAAAAGCAGATATGACGGGCTTTTCTTTTTTGATGACAAAATGTATAAGGTTATTGAAAGCCTACATATAGTTGGTTCTTCCAAGGCAGGCAAGATAACCAATAAATTTTATGAAATCAAAAGGGAATATGACAGTGCAACTGAAACATTTTTTATGCCCCACAATTATGATTCATTAGTTTATGAGATAACCCAGCCAAGTAATATTGAAATAGTCCTTGATGCAAAAAAGAGCTATGATCAAAGGCAGTGGGGCAGATTTTATACTATTTGGCAGGAAGATGATAAAATAATAGTTAAGTTTGTTAAAAAAACAGATTCAAGGGAAGACAGCTCTGATGACAGGGAAGAATATTCTTTATTCTTAGTGCTTAAGTTTGAGGGCATGTTCAAGAAAGTTGAAGAATGGGAAAAAAGAAATTATGAATTTGACAAAAAAAGGAATTCAATGCCTTATGAAAGATATATTTTTTCGGCGCTAACTTTAAAGACAGAAAAGGTTGTCTTCAGTTTCTCAAAAAACAAGGAAAAGGCAAAAAAAGAGGCAGATTATGTTTTTAGGAATATTGAAAGTTTAAGAAAAAAGCAAAAAGATTATTATGATAACTTATTAAAATTAAGAAAGAATATTAAAAATGAAGTTATGATGGCATATTCTTGCACAATAAGCTCTCTTGATTCATTGGTTGTTGATAATAAAGGCATTTTTGCTGGTCTGCCATGGTTTTTCCAGTTTTGGACAAGAGATGAGGCCATCTCATTAAAGGCCTTGATGTTATGCGAGAATTTTAGTTTAGCAAAAAATATTTTGTTTAGGCATCTGAAATCTGTTTTGCATGATGGAAAGCTTCCAACAAAGCTAGGCTCTTTATTAAGAAGCGCTGACTCTGCTGGCTGGGTTTCAAAAAGAGCAGAAAACTTGATTTGTATCTTAAAAAATAAAAAAATTCTTGAAAAGCAATTTACAAAAAATGAAATTGAAGAGATAAAAGGAAGAATTGGGCATTCTCTTGATTTTATGATAAAATATCACACAAGGGAGCATCTTGTCTTGAATAATGCAAAAGAAACATGGATGGATAGCCTGCAGAGAGATGGTTTCAGGATAGAAATTCAGGCAATGCAGCTAAGCATGTATAAGCTGATGTATGAGCTTACAAATAACAAAATCTATCAAGAGCTTGAAGATAGTTTAAAAAAAGAGGTTATGGATAAGTTTTGGAACAAAAAATATCTTGCAGATGGGTTAGATGATTTTACTATAAGGCCAAATGTGTTTATTGCATATTACATGTATCCTGAACTTCTGGCAAAAAAAGAATGGATTACATGCTTTGATAATGCATTAAAAAGCTTGTGGAATAATTGGGGCGGAGTTTCAACAATAGACAAAAATAATTCTTTGTTTAGACAAGAGCATACAGGGGAAATTAATGAAAGCTATCACAATGGTGATTCATGGTTCTGGATAAACAACCTTGCTGCAATTACTTTGTATAGATTGGATAAGAAAAAATACAAAAAATATATTGATAAAATATTACAAGCAAGCACAAAAGAGATTTTGTGGCAGGGAGCAATAGGCCATCATGCAGAATTGTCAAGCTCTAAAGAGCTAAGATCAGAAGGCTGCCTGGCCCAGGCATGGTCTGCTGCAATGTATGTTGAGCTGATAAACGAAATTTACAAATAGCAAATTATTTAAACTAATTTCTCAATTTAAGTGATATGTTAATCGGAATAATATCTGACACACATGACAATGCAAGAAACCTCTTGAAGGCTGTTGATTTATTCAACAAAAAGAAAGTGGGCCTTGTAATCCACTGCGGCGACTGGGTTTCTCCTTTTATGCCTCCATTTACAAAGGGCCTTAAATGCAAGATAATTTCAGTATTTGGCAATAATGAAGGCGACAAGTTCAATTTCCTCACATGGGAAAAAGTAAAAGAAATGGGGATTGAGTTTCATAATATCTGTTTTGAAAAAGAAATAGATGGGAGAAATATTGTGGCTTATCACGGCCAGTCTGACATTCTCTTGAATGGCCTTATTGAATCACAGAAATATGATGCTGTTTTTTCAGGCCATAATCACATGGCCTCAATTGAAAAGAAGGGAAAAACTCTTCATATTAACCCAGGCTCAATAAGCGGCGTATGTGCAACAGAGCTTTCTGATGAAATAACAGTGGCAATCTATGACACAAAAACAAACAATGCTAAGATTGTTTCTCTGTAGTTTAAAGAGTAAGATAATATTTCTCAACAAAAAATCAGATAAATTTATTAACTAACAAAACAATATTTTTCTTATGATACATGATAGGGCTGCTGTAATAATTATTGATAGAGACAGAATATTGCTTCTGCGCAGAATAAAAAAAGGAAAAGAGTATTATGTAATCCCTGGAGGCACAATTGAAGAGGATGAAAATCCAGAGGAAGCAGCAGTAAGGGAAATAAAAGAGGAAACTAACCTTAATGTTGAATTAGGTAAGGTTCTCTGCAAGGTTAATGATTCTTGGCACAATGGAATTTATTTTCTTGCAAAAAAATTCTCTGGAGAGCTAAAGCTTGGCGGTCCCGAATTACAAAGAATAAATAAAAACAATCAGTATCATCCGGAGTGGGTGCATAAAGAGGATTTGCAAAAATTATTATTATATCCTGAGGAAGTTAAGAAAAAAATCATAGAATATTTTTCTACTTTAATTTGAGCATCTAATTATTGAGGTTAATTAAGCAAAATTTACTCAAAAATCCTGCTCCATTCCATTTTTTTTCTTTCTTTCCAATCTTTCTTATGGTAAACATAGCTTATAATCAAGGGAAGTACGCTTGTGGCCTCTGCATAAACCATCTGCTCAAAAATAGTTTCCACTTTTCCCCATGATGATGCCTCTTTTAATGTGGAACTGGAGCATGCCCCATCCCTGACATCAGCCACAGTTATTTGCACAGCATATTTGTGCATAGATACTTTCTTTCCCAATACTTCGGCACAAACCACAGTATCCTGGGCAAAATTCTTTGGAACTCCTCCACCTATCATGAATAATCCTGTTGACTTGGTTTTCATTTTTATTTGGGTAAGTTCAAGAAAATCCTTAACAGAATCTATTGATACATGCTTATCTCTATTTTCCCACTGGTGCAAAACCAATCCAAAACCCGCACTTGAATCTGAAAATGCCGGGCAGAAGATGGGTACATTGTTTTCATATGCTGTTTGAACAAGAGAATCCTTCTTTTTTGAATGAACTGTAAGGTACTTCCCCATCTCTAATATGAATTCCCTTGAGGAATAAGGCCTTTTTTCAAGAGAATCAGCAATATTTTTTATTGTTTTGTCGCAAACCTGCAGTTCTTCTTCATCAATAAAAGTATCATATATCCTGTCTATGTAAAGCTTTCTTAATTGCTTATCCTCTGCATATGGGCTTCCTTTGTAATGCTTAAACCCCAATGCTTCAAAAAAGTCCATATCAACTATAGACGCTCCTGTAGCTACAATTACATCCACCATCTTATTTTTTACCATATCTACATAGACCTGCATGCATCCTGCAGCGCTTGTGCTTCCAGCGAGAGTTAAAATGATTGTACATTCCTTGTTATTAATCATTTTATTTAATATGTCAGCAGCTCTTGCAGTATCCCTGCTTGTAAAAGACATCTCCCTCATAGAGTCTATTATTTTAGTTGAATCAACTGCCTTTATATCAATATGCTTAACAGTTTCTTTCAGGAAATCTTTTTTATTCATTTTTGCATCCTCCAAATTTATAACTTAAAATTTTATATAATAATTTTGAAGCCAAGAAGTCTGGCGCTTTGTTTGCTGGGTTAGGGCATAATTCAACAATATCAAAACCGACCAGCTCTTTTTTATCAATAACCTCTTTCAACAATGTCAATATATCATACCACAATAAACCTCCTGGCTCCGGCGTGCCTGTTGAAGGCATTATGGAGGGATCAAGAACATCTAAATCAATAGTTAAATAAACTTTATCAGATAAAAGTCTAACTACCCCCTTAACCCATTCTTTATTTTTTTGGATATCTTTTGCAAAAAATACTCTTTCTTTGTTCATTACTTTAAACTCGGACGAATCAATGCTCCTAATGCCGACTTGCACTATAGGGCATATTTCTCTTGCCCTCGCCATTACGCAGGCATGGCTGTATTTGGAGCCATTGTAGCTGTCTCTCAGGTCAGAATGGGCATCCAACTGCAATACACAAAGATTATTATAATTTTCAACATGTGCTTTTATTGAGCCTATACTTATAGAGTGTTCTCCGCCCAAAACAACTGCAAATTTTCCTTTTTTGATATAATTATTGACCTTGTTTTTAACAGAATTCATCATTTTTTCAGAAGAAGCAGACTCGACTACCGGGCTCGCAGTGTAAATTCCAGACTTATAAATTTCTGAGTCTGTCTCTATGTCGTAGAGCTCCATATTTGCAGATGCCTCTAGAATTGCAGACGGGCCATTATCAGCTCCCTTAATCCATGTGCTGGTTTTATCATAAGGCACAGGAATTACTACTATTTTTGAATTGCTCTCATTACAGTATTCATCAGGGAGCCCGCAATAGTTTTTTTTTCCTTTCATCTTAATCATGTAAATAAGGGTAAATATAATTTATGAAGCATAAAGCAACTATTGCCGTCCCAAATTCTTTTTTCGGAGAGATACTGTTTAGGATTATCTTGGTGTCCTTTAAGGAATATTTTTTAGAATATCCGTTTGTGTATAACTCATTTAGGCTTTTTTTCAGTTGTTTTTCTGCCATCTTTTCGGAAAGGGAGCCGTTGTACTCACATACCAGCCCGCCATATTTTTCATTTGATTTTCTGTCATAAAGCCATCCAAAAATTATGCCTACTATGCATGATTCCTTTTTTCTGCAATTTGCAACAGCCATGATTGTTTCCATGACTGAACCATGAACTAATTTTTTTGGCCTTTTGACTTCTCTCGAGATTGCAGGAAGGATTGATGAATAAGTAATTATATTACACATTTCAATATCAGCCTGCTTAAGGGCCAGATGGTATGAACCTGCATGGATAGTTATGTCACTTTCTCCCTTACCTATTGTAATAAAAAAGTCTTTTGGTATCCTATTCCCTACAAGAAGGTTTTTGTTTTTTATATGGTGGTTACTATTGCATTTCATTTTGACTCCATTATTTTATCAAAATTGAAGTAGCTCAAACTAGAAAGATCAGAATACAAGGTCAAATAATACAAAAGTCCAAGCCAGATATTTTTTTGCATTTGTTAATTACAATAAACATCCTCCCCTTATTACTAACTTAAATTTGAAAATAGTTTGATAGGTAGTATTTAAAGATTATTATTTTTTAAGTATTATAAAAAATATAGCAGTGCTACGAAAGTTATAGCAACTTTTTTATATAAATCTGTTTTATTAAGGCAAATGAGAATAATTGCTGACTTGCACATTCATTCTAAATATAGCAGGGCCACTTCCAAACAATTAAATATTCAAAATCTTGAAAAATATGCGAGGCTTAAGGGCCCCACTCTTCTAGGCACAGGCGACTTTACTCATCCTTTATGGATTAAAGAGCTTAAATCAGAGCTTACAGAAGATGGAACAGGAATTTTAAAGACAAAAACAGGCTTTAATTTTATTCTTCAGACAGAAATCTCTTTAATGTACACTCAGGATGAAAAGTCAAGAAAAATCCATAATATTGTTCTTGCAAAGAATTTTGATATTGTCTCACAGATAACAGAACAGCTAAAGAAATTAGGCCGTGTTGATTACGACGGCAGGCCAATCTTTGGAATAAACTGCCCTGAGTTTGTTGAGATGATGAAAGAGATTGACAAGGATATAGAAATAATTCCTGCGCATGTCTGGACTCCCTGGTTTGGATTGTTTGGCTCAAAATCAGGCTTTGACAGTGTGCAAGAATGTTTTAAAGACCAGACAAAACATATTCATGCTTTAGAAACAGGGCTTAGCTCAGACCCTGCAATGAACTGGAGATTAAGCTCTTTAGATAAATATACATTAATAAGCAATTCTGATTTGCATTCTTTCTGGCCCTGGCGCATTGGCCGAGAGTGCAATATCTTTGATTTAAAAGAATTAACTTATGATTCATTGTTAAACGCAATAAAAACAAAACGAGGCTTAGTTGAGACAATAGAGGTTGACCCAAGTTATGGAAAATATCACTTTGATGGACATAGAAACTGCAATGTGTGTATGAGCCCAAATGAATCATTAAAACACAAGGATGTTTGCCCTGTTTGCAAAAGAAAATTAACAATAGGGGTATTGCACAGAGTTGAGGAACTTGCTGACAGACCTGCTGGCTTTAGGCCGAAAGATGCTGTTCCATTCAGATCATTGATTCCATTGTCAGAAATTTTATCAAAGCTGCTGGATTCAGGAATTGCAACACAAAAGACATGGAAAGCATACTATGATTTAGTTAATGAGTCAAGGTCGGAAATGGATGTTCTGCTTGATTTATCATTTAATGAATTAAAAAAGATAGCCAATGAAAAGACTGCAGAGGCAATAATTAATATCCGCAATGGAAAAATAAAAATCCAGCCAGGCTTTGATGGCGAGTATGGTTATCCTTTATTTTCTGAGAAAAATGTAAAAGAAGAGGTTTTAGAGGTTAAACAAGCTAATAAATATAAGCAAAAAGGATTAAATGAATTTATATAAAATTATTTTAAGAAACCTTAAATTTAAAAAAAGTTAAAAAAATAAAAAAATTTATTCTGCTGTTACAGTACCCTTGAATCCAAATATTGCATCCATAACTTGGTATGTTCCTGCTTCCTCAAACTTATACTCAAAGGTATCTCTTTCCTCTAGTCTTGGGCTTCTTTCTCCGCCAACTATCATAATAATATGTATTCTGTCATCCATGTTTTTCCATGTAACAACTGTACCAACACTTACTGTTAGCTCTTCAGGATCAAATCCTGCTCTGAGAATTTGTACATCTGCTACTCCACCAACAACTTCAGGTTCTACTGGTAGTGCTTCTGGTGGCATTTCAGGTTCTACTGGTGGTGGTGTTACATCTGGAGTAACAATTTCGTCTGGTTGCTCTTGAACTTCTGCAGCACATCCGCTTAACATAAGCACAACTAATACTGCTAAAATGTATTTTATTTCCATTTTTTCACCTCAAAATCACTTTTTATAATTTTAGTTTCTTATCTTTTAAATATCTTTTGGTAAATTTTTGCTAAAATTACATAACTTGCTTATAATGCATTTGTCACATTTTGGGCTTATTGGATTACAAATTGCTTGCCCATGCTTTACAAACAATTCATTAACCTTGATCCAATATTTTTTTGGAATTTGTTTTGTCAGTTCATGCTCAGTTTGCTCTGGCGTTTTTGTTTTTACAATTCCAAGCCTGTTTGATATTCTATGGACGTGAGTATCCACAGGTATTGCCGGCTTTCTGAATGCATAGACAAGAACACAGTTTGCTGTCTTTCTTCCAACTCCTGGAAGCTTCAAAAGTTTATCTATTTCATGAGGAACTTTGCCATTATAGTTATTTAATAAAATTCTGCTAACCTCTTTTATTCTCCTTGCCTTAACATTATAAAAGCCTGATTGTTTTATCAATTTTTTTACTTCAGAAATATCTGCATTTACAAGCTTTTTGGCTGTATCAAACCTTGAAAAAAGTTTTTTTGATGCAATTAGTGTATTCTCATCCCTTGTGCGCTGGCTTAATATAACTGAAATAAGCACCTTGAATGGTTTTTCTCTTGAATAAAAAGTTAAATTATAATCTTTTTCTAACAATTTAACTATTCTGGTTATATCATCTGGCATTTAATCATAGAATAAGCAGGAACTATTTAAATTTTTATAAAAAAATAAAAACTGCCTAGAAAAAGGTTAGGCAGGTAAAAGAATAATCTTATCTTCTCTTTTTCTTCTTTACTACTTTTCTCTTTACTGCTTTTTTCTTTACTACCTTTTTCTTAGCCTTTTTCTTTGCTGCCATTATTGTTTCACCTCTGGATTTTTTGTGTGTTTGAACAACACTAATATTATTTTTTATTTTTATTGTTTAAATAGTTTTCGTTTTTTTTTAATAAAAACTATTTCTCGTCGATAATTTTTTGTTTTTAAAAATTAAAAAATAATTTTTTTGATAAGAAATCAAAACAAATTATAAAAATCAAATAAAAATTATTATTAAAATAAATAAAAAAGTTAATTTTATCGTCGCTGTTAAAAAAATTTAAATGCTTGTTTAAAAATACCTGATGATAAAAAGTTTAAAAAGAGATTTTTCAGAAAAAAATAAAATATTAAAATTATTTAATTATTTTTCATAAAAAATTTAAATGATTTGTTTAACTAAAAATTTTTAATAAAAAAATTAGGTTTTATTTTTTAAACTTGTTAGATCAAATTATAAAAAACAGTTAGTTCTAAAAAATAGTTACAAAGGTTTTATAAAGAATTAAAATAAAATACATAAAAAGCTAGAAAATCTAGCTATAAAGAGGTGAAAACAATGCAGAAAAAAATAGGAGAGATTTCATTTGTTCTTGGAGTTGTTCTTGCAGTGATTCTAGGATTAATAGGCGGTTATTTGGGAACATTGGAACCATGGCTAATATCTCTCTTGGTAGTGTTGGGATTGATAGTAGGTTTTGTAAATATAGGTGGAAAGGAAACAAAAGAGTTTGTGTGGACAGCAGTAGCATTAGTATTAGTAGCATATATTGGTGGAGCATCAGGCACATTAACAACTGTATTGTACATTGGTGAATATCTAAGTGGAGTGTTTAATGCTATAATGGCATTTGTTGTGCCAGCAACAGTTGTAGTTGCTCTTAAACAGATATATGCATTTGCACAGATGAAATAAGTAATTTATTTTTTTATTTTTTATTTATTTTTTTATGATTTCTTAAGTTTAATATATTTTCTCAGAAAGATATATAAACATAAAGCTTTATTTAATGGGTAGAATGTATGATATTATTACAGTAGGATCTGCAACTGTTGATGTTTTTGCAAATACAGAGTCTAAGCTTATAAAAATAAAAACATCAAATTCTGAAGAAGAATTAATTGCTTATCCTTCTGGCTCTAAGATTCTGATTAAAGAATTAAGGTTCACAACAGGGGGTGGCGGAACAAATACTGCTGTTTCTTTGGCAAGGCTGGGCCATAAAGTAGGTTATTTAGGAAGTTTAGGAAATGATGAGAATGGAAGAAAAATCCTTGATTTATTAAAAAAAGAAAAAATAGATTTCATTGGCAAATTAATTAATGATACTACAGGTTATTCCATAATTCTTGATTCAATAGAGCATGACAGGACTATCTTAACATACAAAGGTGCAAATAACAAATTAAAATTTTCTGATATAAACTTAAAAAAAGTGAAAACAAAATGGTTTTATTTTTCCTCAATGGTTTCTGAGTCATTCAAAACATTAGAAAAATTGGCAGAATTTGCTGAAAAAAACAAGATTAAGATAGCCTTTAATCCAAGCACTTATCTGGCAAAAAAAGGCAGAGATTATTTAAAAAATATCCTAACTAGAACAGATATACTAATATTAAATAGTGAGGAAGCTTCATTATTAGCAGGAAAAAATAATGTTAAAGTCATGTTAAAGGCTCTCTATAAGCTTGGACCAGAAATAATAGTAATTACTGACGGAAAAAAAGCAATTAATGCTTATGACGGGAAAAATATTTATGTTCTGATTCCAAGTAAGGTAAGGGTTGTTGAGAGCACAGGTGCAGGAGATGCATTTGCCTCATCATTCTTGTCAGGAATAATAAAGAAGAATGATGTTGAGTTTGCATTGAGGTTGGGTTTGGTAAACTCAGAATCAGTTATTATGCATCCTGGGGCAAAAAACAGGTTGCTTAAATATAATGAAATATTAAAAGTTATAAATAAAAGGCCTGCTAAAATAAAAAAGTTTAAAAGATAAAATGTGTTTTAGAAAAAAATGAAGATTGTTGGCATAAGTGGTTCTCCGACTAAAAATGGAAATAATGAGAGAATAATAGATTATGTGCTTGATATTGCCAAACAAAAAGGTTTTATTACGTTAAGAATATTTCTCTCAGAATACAAGATAGCTGGATGCAAGGATTGTGGTTTGTGCAAGGATAAAAAAGAATGCAGCATAAAGGATGATATGAAAAAACTATTGCCCTTATTGGAGGATGCTGATGCGATTGTTGTAGCTAGCCCTGTTTATTTTGGATCTGTCAGCTCGCAGTTGAAAGCATTCTTTGACAGAACCCTGGTTTTAAGAAGAGCTGGCAGTTTATTAAAGAATAAAGTTGGGGCTGCTGTTGCTGTTGGTGGGTCAAGAAATGGTGGTCAGGAAAAAACCATTGAAGCAATGCATGCCTGGATGAATATACATGGAATGATTATTGTTGGGGATGGCAGCCACTTTGGCGGGATTGTGCAAGAGCCGTTTGAAGAGGATAATATTGGAATAAGAACTGTAAAAGACACAATTTATAAAGTGTGTGATGTCCTTGATATGATAAAATAAGAAAAAGAGGTGGATTTTTTGACAAAATTGCAGATGCAGAAGATAATGCATAATGAAAGGTCTTTGCTTCTTGCATATGACCAGGGCCTTGAGCATGGGCCAACAGATTTTAACCTCAATAATGTTAATCCAGATTATGTTCTTAAAATAGCAGAAAAAGGGAAATACAATGCTATTATACTGCATCATGGGATTGCTGAGAAATATTATGACAAGCATAATGCAATTGTTCCATTAATTGTAAAGCTTAATGGCAAGACCAATCTTGTTAAGAGTGACCCAATCTCAAGCCAGGTTTGCTCAATTGGCCGTGCTGTAAAGCTTGGAGCAGATGCTGTTGGCTATACAATATATCCTGGCTCTGAGTTTGAGCATAAGATGTTTAAGGATTTTGGCAAGCTTATTGAGACAGCACATACCTATGGAATTCCTGTTATTGCCTGGATTTATCCTCGTGGAAAGTTTGTTCAGGATGATCTTTCAACTGAAACAATTGCATATGCTGCACGCATAGGACTTGAGCTTGGCGCTGATTTTGTAAAAATAAATTACAATAATGATTTTGAGGGCTTTAAATGGGTTGTAAAGGCAGCTGGAAAAGCAAAAGTGCTGGTTGTTGGCGGCAAAAAGTTATCTGACAAAGAAGTATTGCAAAGAACTTATGATGCAATGAAAGCAGGGGCTTCAGGCCTTGCAATTGGAAGAAATGTCTGGCAACACAAAAAACCTTTGGAGATGACAAAGGCATTAAAGAAAATTATCTTTGACAACAAAAGTGTTAATGAAGCATTGAAAATTTTAAAATCATAAAAATTCACAATGAATTTTTAGGATGCCAGAAATGCTCATTCTCATACTAAAGTAAGAGGTTTTCGCAAGCATTTCTGTGCATAATTTTTCAATAACCATACTTTCCTTTTAAGAGCACAAACATAAAATTACCCAGTGATTCTGTTTTCAGCTCTTTACCTTTTTTTATGCCTTTTATCATGTTTTGGCCAAGAAGATAAGAAACAGGTGCAACTATTATTCCATTCTGCTTTAGCTGCTCTATTAAAGGAGGAGGTATTTTTGGGCATGCAGCAGTAACAATTATCTTGTCATAAGGCGCTTGTTTTTCATAGCCCTGAGAGCCGTCATAGTTTATTACTTCTATATTTTTTATTCCAATGTTTTTTATGTTGTTAGCTGCAAACTCTGCAAGCTCTGGAATGATTTCTGTTGTATAAACAAATTTTACCATCTTGGATATTATTGCAGCACAATAGCCAGAGCCAGCACCAACCTCTAAAACATTATCTGTTTTTTTTAAATCAAGTGCATTGATCATAATCATAACAGTTGTTGGCTGTGATATTGTCTGGCCCTTTAAAATAGGAAGCGGATAGTCACCATAGGCCTCATTTAATGATTCACCTAAGATAAATTCCTCTCTTGGAATTGATTTAAATGCTTTTATCAGTCTTTTATCTGTGATTATTTTGTTATCAGTCCAATATCTTACTAGTTCTTCCTTTCCCATATTAAATTCTTAATGCTTCTTAAATATAAATAGTTTTTTAATAATTTAAACAGAAAGATTTATATAAATCCTTGATTAAGTTTTTAACAACAGAATATTAAAATAGAGGTGTTAATTATGAAAATAATATCATGGTTTAAGGAAATATCAAAGGATGATATTCCTATTGTTGGCGGCAAAGGGGCTAATCTTGGAGAGATGTATAATCTTGGTATGTCTGTTCCGCCAGGGTTTATGGTAAATGCAGATGCATATAAGGAATTTATAGAAGTAACTAATATAAAAGAAAAAATAACAAAAATTCTTTCAGGGCTTAATGTTGAAAACAATGAAGAACTGCAGAACAAGGCGAATGAAGTGCAGAAACTAATCATAGCAACAGAGATTCCTGATGACATTAAAGAAGAGATTATAGATGCCTATGAAAGCATGGGCATAACTGATAAACCGGCAAATGCTGCTGAGTTAGTAAATAAAGGAAAAGATGAGTTTGTTGCAGTTAGAAGCAGTGCAACTGCTGAAGACCTTCCAGAAGCCTCTTTTGCAGGACAGCAGGCAACATTTCTCAACATAAAGGGAAGTGGGGATGTTGTCAAGGCAGTGAGGGCATGCTGGGCATCACTGTTTACTGCAAGGGCAATCTATTATAGAGTAAAAAATAATTTTAATCATATGCAGGTATTGATAGCTGTTGTTGTGCAGAAAATGGTTAATTCACAGAAAGCAGGAATAACTTTTTCTATAAACCCATCAACAAATAATGAAAGTGAGATTATAGTAGAAGCATGCTTTGGCCTTGGAGAGGCAATTGTATCTGGCTCTGTAAATCCTGATTCCTACATTGTTGATAAAAATTCTATGAAAATAAAAAGCAAGGACATAAAAGAGCAGGAATGGGCATATGTCAGGGATGAAACAGGAAAAACAGTTAAAAAAACAATAGTTGAGGATAAAAGAGGGGCTCAGATATTAAAAGACGAAGAAATATTGGGCCTGGCAGAGATTGCAAAAAAATTAGAAGGGCATTATAACAAGCCACAGGATATTGAATGGGCTATTGAAGGAGGAAAGATATATGTCGTGCAGACAAGGCCAATAACAACAATAAAAAAAATTAGAGAAGAAATAAAAATAGAAGAGCAAAAACCAACTGAGGAGGAAACTGAAAAAACACCTGCTGAAGAAGGCTCTGATATTTCTAATGTTAATGTTTTGGTCACAGGAAACACAGCCAGCCCTGGTTTTGCTTTTGGTATTGTGAAGATTGCAAACGAGCCGCATGAGTTTTCAAAAGTCCAGAAAGGAGATGTTCTTGTAACAAAGATGACAAATCCAGACATGGTGCCAGTAATGAAAAGGGCATCAGCCATTGTAACTGATATGGGTGGAACAACCTGCCATGCAGCAATTGTAAGCCGTGAGATGGGAATCCCATGCATTGTTGGAACAGGCAACGCAACTTCTGTTTTAAAAGAAAACACAATGATTACTGTTGATGCAACACATGGCAAAGTCTATGAAGGAAAGATAGCAATAAAAAAGCCAAAGCAGGCAGAAGAAACAAAAAGAGGATATAGTGAATTAATCACAGCAACGCAAATCAAGGTGATAATGGACTTTCCAGAATATGCTGAAAAAACAGCTGCAACAGGAGCAGATGGGGTTGGTTTGTTAAGGGCAGAGCACATGATTCTTGGCTCTAAAGTTCATCCAGCTTATTTAGTAAAGCAGGGCAGAAAGCAAGAGCTTATTGATATACTGGTTAAGGGGATATCAACTGTTGCAAGGGCATTTGACGGAAAGTCAGTATGGTATAGAACACTTGATGCTCCAACAGATGAATTCAAAAGTCTTGAAGGCGGAGAGGATGAGCCTGAAGAGGAAAACCCAATGCTCGGATGGAGAGGCATAAGGCGTTCTTTGGACCAGCCTGGATTTTTAAGAGCAGAATTTGAGGCAATAAAAAAAGTCCATGAAATGGGGCTAAAAAATGTTGGAGTCATGATTCCGCTTGTCACAAGGGTTGATGAAGTTAAAAAAGCAAAAGAGATTTTGGACGATGTTTTTGATGATGAATATGTTGAATTTGGAGTAATGATAGAGACCCCTGCTGCTGTATGGATAATAGAGGATATCTGCAAACTTGGGATTGATTTTATAAGCTTTGGAACAAATGACCTAACACAATACACTCTGGCAATTGATAGGAACAATGCTTTGGTGCAAAAGCATTATGATGAGCTGCATCCAGCAGTTCTTTCAGAGATTGCAAGAGTAATAAAAGTATGCAAGAAATATCACGTGCAGACTTCAATATGCGGCCAGGCAGGCTCAACGCCAAAGATGGCTGCATTTTTGGTAAGGCAGGGTATTGACAGCATAAGCGCAAACCCAGACGCTGTCCAGCAGATAAGGCATACAGTTGCAATAACAGAAAAAAGACTTTTATTGGATGCAGAGAGAAGGAATTTAAGACCGCAGTAGTAAAATCAAACCTTTACATTCAATTTTTTTAATTCTTTAATTAAATTTTCATAAGAAGTATAATATATTCCATGAATACCTAGCTTTGATGCAGCGTCAGAATATTCTTTTATGTCATCTATGTAAATGCACTCATCTGGCTTAATATTTAATTTTTTTAGTGCATCAAGATATATTCTTTTATCTGGTTTTGCGAGTCCAAGTTCAAAAGATAATGTAACAGAATCAAACAAAGAAAATTCTCTTAATTTTTTGATTATATAATCAAAATCAACCTTCGTTGTGTTTGAGAGTAATGCAACTTTATAATCTTTCTTTAATTTTTTAATTAAGACTGTAGTAGATGAAATTTTCTCAAAAAGTCTGTCTGTGTATTCTTTAAAAAATTCTTTTCTGGTTATTGAAAGGTTGCATTGTTCCTTTATAATTCTAAAAAAGTCTATTTCTGATATTTCTCCTAATTCAAATTTATCCTGCAATCCGGACGAAAAAATAAAATTATCAATGTATTCATAACTTTTATTAGATTTTTTGACAATTTTGTCCAAGAAGATATAATTGTCCCATTTGTGGATTACATTTCCATAATCAAAGATTATTGCTTTTATCATAAACAAATCAGATTAACAGGTTACATAAAAAGCTTTTGGAAAATTAATTTTCAATATAGAAAAATATTTAAAAAAACAAGTTTGTAATTTGCTTATGAACCGCGGAAGACCAGTCCAGAGCAAGATAAGGCAGAATATTATTGAGATACTCTATTTTTTGAAGAGTGCCTATGGGTATGATATATACAAAAAGTACATTGATATTTTTCCTGCTGTGACAATGAGGTCAATTTACTATCATCTTAAGAAAGGCCTTGCTTTAAAGGAATTCAAGATAAGCAAAATCAAAAGTGAAAAAGGCAACTATTCATGGGGGCCAGAGGCTGAAAAGATTTATTACAAGCTTGATATAAATGCAAGACCACAGATAGACAAAAGGGTTAAAAAATATTTTGAAAAAAGAAACTCTAAAAAAATCCGATAATAAACCTAATAAGGTTTTGAATAAAAGGCCATAAAACATTAATCAAAACAAGCCCTAGGAAAATAAAACTGATTACTTTCCAAATCTTGTCGCCATTTTTTTTCTTAAAGAATTTGTGCATTGCTAACTGAAGCATTCTTCCGCCGTCTATTGGGCCTAATGGAACTAAGTTAAACAATCCAATACCTAAGTTTAGAACATAAATCCAGTAAAACAATCCAACAAACCAGACAAAAATATTAGGAAGAGTTTTCCCGTATTTTTGCAATACATTTTCTTTTATTTCCTGATTCTGGGTTAAATAAATTCCAAGATAAGCCACACTTTCATTATCAGGGCTTTCAGTCAGAACAATATTATAATCTGTCACATTTGTTGTAATAACAACAGATTCACCAGGAGTTTTATTCTGCATTATCTCTGTGAAATTCTCCACAGTGGTAATCGGCATATTGTCTATGCCAATTATCAGCTCATTTTCTGTCATACCTGCTGCTTCTGCAGGAAAGGTTTCATTGCTAGGAGTAAAACCAGTTACTAAAACACCATTATAATTAAAGACAGCATTAGATACAGGAACCATAACAAGCCCCATTATAGCCAAAACAACAAGAGCAAATAGAATATTAGAAAATGGCCCTGCTGCAAAAACTGACAATTGCTGTATCTTTGGCCTTTTTCTTAGCTCTTTCTCATCTGGCTCAACAAATGCAGCTGGAATTACAGGAACTATAATATTAAGAAATGCAAGCCCGCTTGAATTTATTTTAATATTATATAATCTTGCTATAACACCATGCGAGAACTCATGGACGATTACAAGAAGGAAAATAGATATAATCCAATAAAAGAAAGGGACATAAAAAGTCCCCGCAGCCTTAAATGGGAGCACCATCATCACACCTGAAACTACTGCAGGCTTTGTAATTAGATTGTAAAAGTTAATCACTAGCATAACAGCCATTGCAACCATGCCTAAGAATCCGGCTGCAACCCCTACATATGCCAGATATTTTAACAATTTTGGATGTTTTTTGGCCATCCTATCCATTAAATCTAATCCAATCTTAGTCTTGTACATAGCAAAATAAAGGAATGGATAGAATATCTTCTGAATAATTATTTTCTTTCTGTTAACATAAAGAAACAGTAACATACAGCCTATAAATATAAAAGCGCATATAGTCTGAATATCCATCTTATTTCTTTCTAAGGGGCCTTAATGCCTTGCTATTACACTTTCTGCATTTAATCTTTCCTTGTAGAACTTTCATTATATTAGCCCTTATTTTTGTCTTGCAGTTCTTGCATACAAATATGTTGTGCATTATTCTTGCTTCTGCTTCTGGAAATTTTACCATTTTACACCTATTCTGATTTAACCTGTTTCATAATCTTGATGTTTGTAATCAACCAATAAAGTACATTAGATCCAGGAACACAATCTGCCTTCAGCTCTTCTGGTATTTCCAGATCAAAAGTTTCATATGTTTCTGCATCCATTACATTAGCCACATCCCCATGCACTGATAGGACCTGTGCAGTTTTTTTGTCAATTACAGGTGTCTGCAGCATGTCATGCCCAGGCATTACTGTTTCCCTTTTCTTGCCGTCAATAATCCCAATTGCAGTTAGTCTTACCTTTGCATGGCCGTGCTTCCCTGGCCTTGATATTTGTATGCTTGTTACCCTGCATGGAATTTCATCAAGTATTATATACCTTCCCTCTTGAACAGAGGTTGCTGCAATAAGTTTTGTTGCCATGATATTTTTACCCCATTATAATAAAGGGAAAACCAGCTATATTTATAGTTTTTGATTTTCATTAGCTGAAATGCCTACTTATGATGGAAATATATTCTACAGTTAATCTTATTCTTTTTACAAAATTCTTTTATGTTCCTTTCTTCAATATCCCAATAATTGCTATTTTTTGAATATATATCTTTGTATTTCTCTATAAGTTCAGGTTTGTTCTTTTTTAGGAATCTATAAACCTCTCTTTTTATAGATGGATAAAGATTTAGGTTTTCAAACCAATATTCACCTACAAAAGATTTAGTTTTGTTGATTATTTTTTTCCAATCTGTTATTTCTGGAAAAATTGGTGAGATAAAAAGGGCTGTTGGAATTTTGTTTTTATGAACTTCTTTCAGCGCGTTTATTCTTTTATTTGGTGACGATGACAAAGGTTCTAATTCCTTCCTTATTTTATTGTCTAAAATTGATAAAGAAAGAGCAACAATACAATCCTTGAATTTCTTAAACAAATCAATATCCCTAACTACTAAATCAGACTTGGTCATCAAACCTAAATGTGGTTGAAGTGGTATAAGTCTTTCAAGAATTTTTCTTGTGAGTCTATATTTTCTCTCAATTGACTGGTAAGGGTCTGTAACAGAACTAATTGTTATGGACTTACATTTGTATTTATTTGTGTTTCTTGGGATTAAATCAGGAGCATTGATCTTTACATCAACAAATGAGCCCCAAGGTTCTGTATGGCCTGTAAATCTTTTCATAAATCTTGCATAGCAATATTTACAACCGTGCTGGCATCCAATATATGGGTTTATTACAAAATCTGAATCTGGTAAGCCGGATTTAGTTATGATTGATTTTGCTTTGATTTCTTTAATTTTCATCGTAATTATGATTTTTAGCTAAAATACCTTAAAAACCCTTTGTATTTTGACTTTCTAATCAGGAGCTTTATTTTCTTCTCCATCTCTTTATGGCCTTTAAACTCCTTTTCTTTTTCCCTAAACTCCCTTGTATGGTGATAGCTTCTGTTATCTTTGTTATTGAATTTTATCTTTTTATGCAACATCTCATGATAAATAATATAATCAAGAAGCTCTGGCTCTGCATCTAAAAATATCTTGCTTATGCTTATTGTGTCTGTATGATAATCATAAGAGCCAAGCTTTCTTTTTGAGTTGCTCCCCCACTCAAGGTTAGATATTTCAATAAGGTTGTAGAAATATTCTTTATTCACCCTGTTGAAAGAGCTTTCAAGTGTTGGATCTGAATTTTGCTTTGGAATTGATATATGAAGATTCCTTATAAAATAATTGTACAAATCAATGTTTATTGTGTTTTTTTTGTCTTTGAAAACCTTTAACAAAAGGGATTGTATTAATCCAATAACAATGTCCTTGCTTATATGCTTCCATTGCTTGCTTAAGCTAAATTCAAGATTATTTTTAGTGTATCTTACATTAGCATTGTATGGCTTGAACCTTGCAGTATATTTGATTTTTACAGAGTAATTAAATGCTTTGTTAGGATAAAGCTTCTCAAAAGCTTCTTTAATTAGTTGCATTTTAAAAAAGAAATAGCCTTGCTATAATAATCTTTTTAAATCTCATACCTTAGGATGGCAGCTATCTTGCCAATCTCCCTTAGCTGAACACCTTCTCTTGTTTCTGTTGAGATTATATTAACAGTAGTGCCAAATGTTTTTGCTAGATTCTCCATTTCATCTATTATACTATCATCAAGGCTTTCTGAAAGCAATAATATGTCTACAGCGCCAATCTCAAGGTTTTTTTTCACTTCATTAAGGCCATAGCTTACCATCCCCTGCCTTGTTGAAAGCAGATTAAAGAATTTCGCCATTATTTCTTTTTCAGCTGCTACCTCTTCTTTTGCCAATACATCCTGTGATTTATCTAATAATTCCTGCAGTCCAAATTCCTCTGTGTAAGACAAATCCTTTATTGCAATTATCTTTTTTTTCACTTCATTTGTAATATAGTTACCATCAACAAAGTCATATTTTGTAGGACCTGGACCGCCAACAATTATTCCCTTAAGCTCCTTTAGTGTTAAAAACTGGTTTTTCATGTATTCTGCAACCTTTTTATAATGGTCTTTTGCAGCACCCTCTCTTATTCTTGCAAAACGGGCTGCTGAATTATGAGTAATTATTCCATTTGCTATGAAGTTTTTGTTTTTGACTGATATATCAATCATTTTTACTTTCTTATTGATTTTTTCTATCTTGTTTATCTTAATTGGAAGAATTGGATAATTGTAAATAACCTCTAATTGATTATACAGCTTTTTATCTTTAATATTAGATAAAATTGAATTTTTGAAAGTTTGTTTGCTCATCATTCTTTCATTTCTAAAAAAGTTATTAACTTTTGGGAATAATTCAAGATTATAGCCTGATTTTTCTATTAATTTCCTTATTTTTCTTCCTGAAACTATTATTTGCCTTGAATAGCTTGAATCTGATTTTTTATTAATGATAGCATTTAATTTATTAGCTTTTTCATGAAAGCTGAAACCAATGTGTTTTTTGAACAATTGAATTGATTTCTTTTCAGTTATATCAACTGTAAATCTCGGATTATTGCTGTATTTATTTGCCTTATTGTCATATTCCAGCAATGAACTTAAAATAGAAAACCTTAACAGTGCAAGTTGAGTATGTTGAGCCAATTTCTTATTATTTATTCCAAGAGCAACTCCTCTTTTAATATTAACAAATCCATCTGCATCAAATAATCCCCTCAAGAAAGCTGCAACAATCCTATTATCAGATAGGAGTATTTTTTTGGGGATTTCAGAATCTAAAGCTTTCCTTATTTCCGGGAATTCTTCTTTGATTAATCTAACCAAAGGCCTGCTAGTAAATCTTATCTGATAATAGTTTTTGCTTTCTCTAAACCTATAGCTGGAATTAATTTTGAAGAATTGATTGAATTTTTTCTGGTAAGTTAACGCTAATTGTTTATTTTGCTCAAAGAAAGTAACCCTATCAGTTTCTATGCAACCATTCCCTATGAGATATCCTAAAAATTGTGCAAATTCCTTATTTAAAGTAGTTGGTAAATTTATATTTCTATACATATAAGAATGGGTATAATCTTTTAAAAATTTATCAAAATCAATATTTAACTTACTGCACAATCTTTTTAATGGCATCCTGCATGCATTTGATTTACCAAGTTCATAACGGGAGATTGTTGTTTGTGTTAAACCTGCTTCTTTTGCTAATTGCCTTTGAAGCAATCCCTTTTTTAATCTTCTTTTCTTTAGAAATTCCTGGCCTTCTTTTGTTATGATAAAAGAATTATAATATTTTTTTGAATTTATTTTTTGTATTTTTCCTTTGATGTATATTTTTTCAGGCATTATTAGATAATCTCCCTGTTTTAATTCCTCTGCAGATTTTTCAATGATTCCTTTAGAAGTTGCTACAAAAAACAAATGATCTTTAGATGATTGAATTTCTAAGCGGGGATTTTTAGTAACAATCTTGTAAATTTTATTCTTCTTTACATTCCATTTATCTATGATATTTGAATCAGAAACTGCAAAATTGTTCTTAATCATAATAGACTTGATTATATTTGGATTATGAACCATTTCAATTTTGGGAAGAGAACCATCAGATAATTGGATTAAAGATTCATTTACAAGACATTGTCCCCCAGCTCGCTGTTTTCCAGGAACCTGTGAATGTGTCTTAACCAAAGGGACTATTGTTTTTCCCTTTAACAAAGCAATGTTTGCATCTCTCCTGTCCATGACAACAAGACCGTAAACCTCTTTTGTGTCAAGCATATCTCTCAACAAGTCAAGAACAAACTGCTTGTCACACCTGTATATTCTGGTATTTAAAGGCACTGGCGGCTCTATGCTCCATACTTCCAAATCAATCTGTCCTTCTCTTTCAGCAACATTCCCGGAAAAAACAGTCAGGCCATTTTCTGGTGTCTGCTTAAATAATCTCAAATGTTGTACCATTCTCTCAAGTGCATCAATAACATTTTTCCTTGTTGAAGCTGATTTTATATTTGTTGCAGTTCCCTGCTCCTGCTTTAAATGGTTTATTATCTTATTTATGTCATAGCCAGCAGGAATATAAACAGTAACAAGCTCTGTGTGCGGCCTTTTAAATAGTTCAAGCTTCTTAATAAATTTCTTTAGTTCATATTTTTCTTTTTCAGTTAAGGCCATATCTATAAAGAATTAGATGCAATATATAAAATTTTGGTAAATATGATTCTTAAAATAGAATATGTATAATTAATTAAATTTCAGCTAGGATTCTTTCTGATGCTTCTGTTGGTTCCTAACTAGTTTTCCCATTTAAACAAAATTCAACTAAATCTTGTGTTACATCCCCTGCTTCATTTGGCAGGATTTCAATTACAGCTATTCCTGCTCCATTTGATAATGTGAATGTATTACCTGTTCCCAAGAGTTCAGTTAGTTCACCATTTACCACAAACTGAACGTGATAAGGATATATATTTGTGGTGATTATTGGCTTGACATTATAATCAATACCTTTAATTGTGTAAGTTTTTAATTCTCCATCAGCTAGCGTATTTATCATATCACAAATACATGCTCCATCACTACAGCCATTTGGACAAGTATATTCAATGCCTTTTCCTCCATTTTCATCACAATAATATTCATTAAGAACCTTACCTTCAGGATCTGACATACACACATCATCATCCCTAACACCATTCTCATTTATAGTATATCCTTTAACATAATAATCTTTTCCACCATCAGAGTCTGTGCATATGGTAGTT
>Ga0265595_1000466_pt1 | contig 36470 bp, 32 predicted proteins | sample saktaG_15_FD_190148 | JGI IMG/M metagenome (GOLD analysis project Ga0265595, IMG submission 190148) | Saline water microbial communities from Sakinaw Lake, British Columbia, Canada - sak_2013_06_06_50m | ecosystem: Environmental > Aquatic > Non-marine Saline and Alkaline > Saline ...
TGGGTTGCTGCCTCGAAAGGTGTGCCGCCCGCGCAGGTGCACCTGTACGGCAGGGTGAAGTTTGACAGGGCGGGGAAGGTCACGGGTGAATGATCGGGATCGATGTCGGCGGTGCCAACCTCAAGGTCGTGGACGATGACGGGGTCCACATCCATTACTGCCCGCTCTGGAAACGATCGTCGCTTGTGCAGCTGCTGAAACAGTACCGGAAAAATCCTAAAGAGCCCGCTGCAGTTGTTATGAGTGGCGAGCTTGCAGACTGTTTTATAAATAAAGCGGAAGGTATTGCATGTATCGTAAAGGCAGTTTTGGAGGTATTCCCGGACGCAATCTTTTACGGAACTGATGCAGCTTTCCACACCGGCGCTGTCCCGCAGCTTGCTGCGGCAAACTGGCTCGTGTCCGCCGATTGCCTGCGGGTGCGCTACCCGGGTGCCGTGCTTGTCGATTTTGGCAGCACGACTACGGACATCATCCCGCTCGCACAATTTTGCGACCTCAAAGGCCTGACCGATACACAACGCCTCCAGAAAGGGTACCTCATCTACACCGGCATGCTGCGTACCAGCATCCCGACACTTCTCCGGGAGGTTGTCATTGGCGGGATACCGACACCGTTAAGTACCGAATTTTTTGCAACAAGCGCGGACGTCCACCTCGTCCTTGAGCATATCACACCCGAACAGTATACGTGCGAAACACCGGACCACAAGGAGAAGACGGCCGATGCGTCGCTGCGCCGGCTCGCCCGCGTGGTCTGCGCAGACCTTGCAGAGATCGGGAGGCAGAATGCGGCCAGCATCGCCTCGCAGTTCTGGGACGTCCAGCGGACGCTTGTCTGTGACCGGGTTCGTGCTGTCATGAAAGGGTCCGGCGCCTCCTCTGTCGTGACAGCCGGCATCGGTGCGCCGCTCTTTGTGGAGGAGCTTTCCGGTACGGATCTTTCAAAAGAGATCGGCCCGGCTGCCGACGCGCTGCCTGCATATGCCGTGCGGGAAGTGGCCGTGCGGGAAAATGTCCCTGCATCCCGTTCCCGTCGCGTGAAACGGTGAGACAATGAAGCAGAGGCTTCTGGTGTCTCCATCTTTCCTGCGGGTGTCGGCAGAATGAAGCGGTTATGGCTGATTGCAGGAGCGTTGCTTGCCGTCTCCCTCCTGCTCTCACTTATCTTCTGGGTGATCGGGTTACCGTTCTTTGTCGCCTTTTTGTTCATCCCGTTCATCCCGTTCATATCCCGGAACCGGCGGCTGAAGCGGTGCCCGGTATGCGGATGGGAAACCACAGGCGGCGAGCGCTTCTGTCCCTTTGATGCAACTCCCCTCATCGAGACCGGAAGCGAGCGTGGAGAGTGAGACGACCGACATCGGGAGGTGGATCCCGAAAACGTCTGCTGTGGGAATTTCCGGTAATTTCAGGTGTGAAAAATTCCGCACGGTCATCCGGTCAATGTAGATGCCCATCTCCTCAAGGTATGCGGCAGTCCGTGTGAACGGCATGGTGCCTGAAAGGGTGATACAGAGGTCGACGACCGGCGAACCAATCCTTGTTCCGGGATAGAATGGTTCATCTGCAAAGCATACTTTTTTGCATGCCCTGCAGGAGAACCGTTTCACATAAACATGGACGGGGCGGCGTCCTTCTCCCCGGGTAAGTACCGCGAACTGTTTCTTCTTTGTGTCATACCCGGAGATCGCGCCGCCACACACGGGACAGGTTTCCCGTTCTTCAAAGACCATCCCGTCACATGCAGAAAATGCCATCTGTACAATACCTTCGAGCATTGACGGGATACGAGGTCTTCTCATAAGACAGCACCATCTTCTGGATTTCTAGTATGTGCAGGTATCAGGAATTTTTAAGCCATGATGGTCCATTGGCAATGAAGAGGTTGTCATTCATCAGAGATGAACCCACCGCTATTCATCAATTTTTCATAAAATTTCAGTATGCTTAAATAATGTTAAGTACAGATCATTGTCGTTCGAGGTTAGAACATGGACATGAAATACGTACCAACAACATGCCCGTACTGCGGCTGCGGTTGCGGCTTCAACCTTGTTGTCCAGGACAAGAAGGTTGTCGGCGTCGCACCGTGGCACCGGCACCCTGTCAACGAGGGCAAGCTCTGCCCCAAGGGGAACTACGCGCATGAGTTCATCAACGCACCGGACCGGCTCACGAAGCCGCTCATCAAGAAGGACGGCAAGTTTGTCGAGGCAAGCTGGGACGAGGCATACAAGCTGATCGTTTCGAAGTTCAAGTCGTACAAGGGGGACGAGATGGCGTGTCTTTCTTCCGCACGTGTCTCCAACGAGGAGAATTACCTGATGCAGAAGTTCACCCGGGCGGTGTTAAAAAGCCCCAACATCGACCACTGCGCCCGGCTCTGCCATGCATCCACGGTCGTCGGGCTTGCCGGTGCCTTCGGGTCCGGCGCAATGACTAACTCGATCGAAGATATCGGCGAGTCCAAGTGCGTCTTTGTGATCGGCAGCAACACGTTTGAGCAGCACCCGCTGATCGGGCGGCAGATCATGCTCGCGAAAAAGCGCGGCGGCAAACTGATCGTTGCCGACCCGCGGTTTACCCCTACAGCAAAGCAGGCTGACCTGTACATGCCGTTTTACTCAGGGACCGATGTGGCAATCCTCAACTGTCTCATGCAGCAGATCATCAAAAACGGCTGGGAAGACAAGGAGTTCATCGCCAAGCGGACCAAGGACTACGAGAAGTTAAAAGAAGTCGTGATGAAGGACACGTACTCGCTTGAGAACGTCTCCAAGATCAGCGGCATTCCGGCAAAGGACCTCGCGACTGCGGCGGAGTGGATTGGAAAGGCAGAATCCAGCAACATCCTCTACTCGATGGGTATCACCCAGCACACGACCGGTGTCGACAACGTCAAGTCAACCGCAAACCTCCAGATGCTTACCGGTAACCTCGGCAAGCGGGGCGGCGGTGTCTGTGCACTGCGTGGACAGAACAACGTGCAGGGCGCCTGCGACATGGGAGCCCTCGCAAACGTGTACTCCGGTTACCAGTCGGTTATTGTCCCTGCGATGCGCCAAAAGATGATCGACGCATGGGGCTGTGACATAGCCGAAGGTAAAGTCGGTCTGCCAGTTACCAAGTTAATCAATGTACTTGCAGATGAGCCCGGAAAGGTCAAGTGCGTTTATATCATGGGAGAGAACCCGATGCTCTCCGACCCTGACCTCCACCATGTCGAGAAGGGGTTGAAGAACGTCGAGTTCATGGTCGTGCAGGATATCTTCCTGACCGAGACTGCCAAGCTCGCACATGTCGTGCTGCCCGCCAGCTGTTTTGCGGAGAAGAACGGCACGCAGACATCAACCGAGCGCCGCGTCCAGAAGTGGAGGAAGGCGCAGGACCCGCCCGGCGAGGCAAAGGTCGACTGGCAGATCATCTGCGAGCTCGGAAAGGCAATGGGATACGAGAAGCAGTTCCCGTACAAGAGTGCCGAGGAGATCTTTGTCGAAATTGCCAAGGTCACCCCGTCCTACGGCGGCATGACCTATGCACGCCTCGAAAAGCCCGAAGCCCTCCACTGGCCCTGCCCGACTGCAGACCACCCGGGCACACCCATCCTGCACAAGGAGAAGTGTGCACACCCTGACGGTCTTGGCGTCTTTACGCCCCTCGAGTGGAAACCCCCGGCGGAAGTACCGGACAAGGACTATCCGCTCATCATGACCACCGGGCGCTGCATCTGGCAGTGGCACACCGGCACGATGACCCGCCGCTCGGAGAACCTCGAGCGCGAGGAACCCACGGGCTGGGTCGAGATCAATCCCGAGGACGCAAAGGCGCTCGGCATCAGGGACAAGGAGATGGTCAAGGCAATCACCCGCAGGGGCGAGATCGAGATCGGTGCCCGCGTGACAAAGAATATCAAGAAGGGGGAGGTCTTCATACCGTTCCACTTCGCGGAGTGCGCTGCAAACGTGCTCACCAACAACGCACTCGACCCTGTCGCGGCCATCCCGGAGTTCAAGGCCTGTGCTGTGAGAATCGAGAAGATAGCGGAGGTGAAGTAACATGGCAAAGAAAGGCGATATGCTCTACGCATGGACTAACGATGCGGAGATTGCAAAGAAAGCCGAGCTCGGCGGTGCAGTCACCGGGCTATGGAAGTACGCGCTCGAATCCAAGATGGTTGATGCGGTTCTTGCCATTAAGAAGGGTATCGATCTCTACGACGCCCAGCCCATACTGATCACCGATCCAAAAGAACTTGCCCAGACTGCCGGATCGCTCCACTGCGGAACGCTCCTCCTGCCCAAGCTCGTCAAGAAGTACCTTGACGGGGCGGAGACGAAGAAGATCGGGGTGACCGTCAAGGGCTGCGACGCGATGGCGTTCTACGAACTCGCCAAGCGCAAGCAGATCAACCTTGACAACGTCATCATGATCGGGGTCAACTGCGGCGGGTCGGTCAGCCCGGTCACCGCCCGTAAGATGATCGCCGAGAAGTTCGGCGTCGACCCGGACAAGGTGACCAAGGAAGAGATCGACAAGGGCCAGTTCATCATCGAATACGAAGGTGGCCACAAGGGCATCTCCATGGATGAACTTGAGGAGCAGGGCTACGGGCGCAGGTCCAACTGCCGCCGCTGCAAGATGAAGGTCCCGCGCCAGGCGGACCTTGCCTGCGGCAACTGGGGAGTCATCGGTGACAAGGCAGGCAAGGCAACCTTTGTCGAGGTCTGCAGCGAAAAGGGTGCAAACCTCTTAAACGGGGCAGTAAAAGCAGGCGTCCTCGCAACCGAAGCAGCAAACCCCAAGGGTCTTGAGATCCGCGGGAAAGTCGAGGGCGCGATGATGAAGCTTGGCGACAAGTGGCGCGACAAGGACTTCAAGAGCCTCGGTGAGGGAAAGGAGCGGCTCAGGAAGATCATGGCAGAGACATCACGCTGCATCAAGTGCTACTCGTGCATCCTTGCATGTCCCATCTGTTACTGCGTGGACTGCACGACCAAGAACCCGGCATACGTGACCCCCGGGCAATTGCCGCCGAACTTCATGTTCCACCTCATCCGCTTTGCCCATATCGCGGACAGTTGTGTCAACTGCGGCCAGTGCGAGGAACTCTGCCCGGCTGAGATCCCGAATGCACTGTTCATGCATGCCCAGCAGGTCGAGATGGAGAAGATGTTCGGTCACGTCCCCGGTGTCAACATGGACCTCCCGCTCCTTGCACTCGTCGAGGAGAAGGCGGAGCGTGCCCGGCTGCACAACACCGGCAGCGACATGATCTTCGAGAACGTGTTCAACCCGGTTCCAAAATAATTTTTTTGTATATCGACCATCATTACCCTCTTTTTTTAGTATTTTGTTCCTGCGGCACGAGAGATAATCTGCTTCGCTCCCTTGCTGTTCCGGTTGCGCGCTTTCCTTCCCCTGCCCGGTTTTTCGTCGCGCGATCTGTTTTTAGGATGATGATCCGGGTGTATTGTTTGAAATTGTGCTTACAAACCAGCAAAATTAACTTATAATTGTTAATATTAGTTTTTCGCACAATTCCGGTTGTTCTGATTTAACGTGTCCGATCAGTAAACAATTCGAAAATTATTAATATCTCAACAAAAGAGCTCTACAATGACCTATACGGAAAGTGATTTAATATGTTGCTGGTATAGGTGGAAACGTTTCAGAGGTGTGTAAAAAAATGGTGTTTCATCCACCGGTAGCAATCGTCGCTAAGGCTGGCGATGCCGGGAAGTACAAAGTAGGCCTGCCCGCATGGAACATGCTCCTTCGCGGGTTTATGGCTGGTGCATACATCGCCATGGGCGGTGCGCTTGCAACAACATGCAGCGCAGGTATCCAGGCAAGTGACGCTGCATTGCGGTTCGGCACTGCCAGTGCGGGATTTTCAACGTTCATGGCGGGAGCGGTGTTCCCGGTGGGACTTATTATCATCGTGCTCACTGGTGCAGAACTCTTCACCGGTGACGCGATGCTCGCCCCGATGGCGGCATTCATCCACAAGATCACCTGGATGCAGGTTGCAAACCTGTGGGTCTGGGTCTATATCGGCAACCTGATCGGCTCAATCTGGTATGCATACCTGATGGCAAACGGGCCGTTTGTCTCGTTTGATGCTGCAGGAGTCGCAACCGTGACCGCATTTGGCTCAAGAGCAATCGCCATTGCCGGCGGCAAGGTTGCCTATGTCGGGATGGCAGGCGCATGGTCCGCATTCCTCAAGGGAATCGGTTGTAACTGGCTCGTCAACCTCGCCATCCTGCTCGGTATCTGTGCGGATGACGCGGCTGGCAAGTTCCTCGGTATCTGGTTCCCGATCATGGCCTTCGTTTCAAGCGGGTTCGAACACTGTGTCGCGAACATGTACTTCATTCCCGCCGGTATCTTCACGCAGGGATTCATCACCGATCCTGCAAAAATCAATGCCGGCCTGAATTGGGTCTCGATGTGGACAAGCAACATGATCGTCGTCACCATCGGAAATATTGTCGGCGGCATGGTCTTTGTCGGTGTGATCTACTGGGTTGCATTCCGCAAAGAGATCGCAGCACTGAAGTAGACGTACTGCGCACGATCTTCTGACGAAGATCACAAAACCACAAATGTAAAAATCCCGGTTGCCGCGATCGCGGTTTTCGGGATTTTCGCCCTTTTTTTTATTGTGAACATTTCAACCCACCGTGGAACATAACATTCTCGTGTGGAGTATGCCGTCGCTTATCCCGTTTTTGGGATCTTTCAAAAAACGCTTTTTTAATAGGAAATCTCTCCTCTGCTGCAACTTTATAAAACCGTGTGCACCTAAATAGTATTATCATCTTAATAAACACTTGAATAGCCAGTAGAACATCTTCCGGGCAACGGCCCAACCCGTACCATCTGTTATGCATCGATTGACCCGCATCATTGATCCCTACAAGCGCATTCTCTTCATCGCGATAGTCATCGGGATAATTTCAGGGTTTGGGTCGCTTCTTTTTTATGAAGGACTGAAATGGGGATCCCAATTCTGCATGGGCTACCTGCTGAACTACCAGAGGCCGATCGAGGGCGAGAGCCTTGCAGTGATCTCCCAGTGGTCGGCGCCGGGCAATATTTTTCTTTTGCTTCCGGTCATCTGTACCGGGGCACTGCTCTCCGGGCTGCTCATCACGAATCTTGCACCCGAGGCCGAGGGGCACGGGACCGATGCGGCAATAAAAGCATTCCACACGGGAGGAAAGATTCGCCGGAGAGTTCCGTTTCTCAAGGCTGTTACTGCTATTATGACCATATCAACCGGGGGAAGTGCGGGAAGTGAAGACCCTGCAGCACAGATCTCTGCGGGTTTCGGCTCAATGGTTGCGGATTATTTCAAATTGTCGCCAAGGGAACGCAGGCTCGCGCTCGCGACCGGGATCGGGGCGGGAATCGGGACAATTTTCAAGGCGCCGCTGGGAGGAGCGGTTCTCGCCGCCGAAATATTATATATACGCGATTTTGAGGCGGAAGCGATCATCCCCTCGTTTCTTGCAGCGATTATCGGGTACTCAATTTTTGGGCTGTTCGAGGGGTTCGACCCGATATTTGCGTTAATACCGATATCGTGGAATATCTGGCAGCTGCCCTTTTTCCTCGTTCTTGGGATCTTCTGTGCCCTGTTCGGACTCTTATACATTTCAGTTTTTTACGGCACGAAAGACGTTTTCTCCCGGTTTTTCAAGGAAAGGAATCTCCCCCCTTTTTTAAAGCCGGTCAGCGGGGCGTTCATCCTCAGCATCATCGTAATTACGCTCTACTTCATTTCCCCGGAAGCGCAGATGCTCGGTCTTGCCGGGCTTGGTCCGGGATACGGGTTTGTCCAGCTCTCCCTCTACACCATGGTCCCTCTCGTTGTCCTGCTATTTCTCCCGTTTATGAAAATTCTCACGACGTCCCTCACTCTTGGATCCGGGGGGAGCGGGGGGGGTTTTGCCCCGGGCCTGACCATCGGTGCAGCAACCGGTGGTGCGGTCGGCATGATCTTTCATATTTTGTTCCCGGAGATCATCCCGCTCCAGTCAGTACCGGTTTTTGGCATTGTTGGCATGATCGCACTCTTTGGCGCAATTACCAATGCCCCGATCGCGGTCCTGATCATGGTTGTCGAGATGATGGGAAACTTATCGCTTCTCGTACCTGCCATGGGCTGCGTCGGGATATCGCACCTGATCACCGGAGGGAAGACGATTTTACGGGAGCAGGTGCCGACAATGGCACAGTCAGAAGCCCACCGGCACGAATATGGGAAGCGGGTGCTTGAACGGATCCTGGTTCACGAGGCAATGATTCCCAAAGATCAGGTGATCACCTTTTCCCCTGAAGATCCTGTCCAGAAGGCACGCACGCTTATCGACCAGACTGCCCATACCGGCTATCCGGTCCTTGACAAGGGGAGGCTTGTCGGTATCATTACCGTGGGCGATGTCCGCCGGGTCCAGGATGGAGCCGGCCTCTCTTCACCGATCCGTGATGCGATGACCCGCGATTTATACATTGTGTCTCCCGAAGAAACGCTGGAAAATGCGATGAGCATGATGATGACCTACAATATCCACCATCTCCCTATTGCCGAACCTGACCGCCCGGACCTGATGGTTGGTTTTCTCACCCGGACCAATATGATGCAGATCTATTCCCGGGCCTGCCGGATCGTTTGATCATCGCCGGTAAACGTGGTTTTTCCTTACGTTTCCGGATTTTTAAAAAAGGACGCGTGACCGGTGGGAAACCTCACCATTATTTGATACACCGGAGGAGTTTGGATCCGAAAGTAAAAACAGGAATGAATCCCGAATCAACAGGAATGAATTCCGGATCAGAACCGCGTGGCAAGGCCGTCGGTGATCCGTTTGTTCTTCACAGTATTGAGTCCCGCGATATAGTCCCCGGATTTGTGGATCCGGGTACTGACCGGGAAAGGTATACCGATTGTGGAGATGATCGCCTCGCCCCGGTCAAAGGTCCGGATCCCGGTCTCCATCTTCGATAAATCCTGCCTGGCGCTGCCCATGATGATATCGCAGTCGCCGGGGCCAATGATGACAAACGTGTTGATACGGGCGGGCACCATGGGATCTACGTTCTACGGTGTCTGGTCCCGATCATGGCCGTCGTTTCAAGCGGGCTCGAACACTCGATCGCGAACATGTACTTCATCCCGGCAGGCATCTTCACCCAGTTATTCATTACCGATCCAGCAAAGATCAATGCAGGTATAAACCGGGTCACGATGTGGACAAACAACGTGATCATCGTTACCCTCCGCAATATTGTCGGTGGACTGCTCTTTGTTGGTGTTATTTACCGGGTCGCATTCCGCAAAGAGATCGCAGCACTGAAGTAGATTAACCACCCATACTCTTTTTAATGAAGATCGGATCTATTGAGGTAAAGATTTCCGTCATCGCAATTGCGGTGGTTGTCGTCCTTACCCTCATATTGATTATTACTGTTGTTTACACGGGCGACAGCAGACTGCTCATCTGGGGCATTCCGACACTTGTCATGCTCCTGCTCATCCCGGTTGCCCTCAACTACTTAAGCCAGAGGCAGTACGGTGAACTCGAACCAGTGTACCGGAGCAGGGCAAAGAACACCCGAATACGGATGATCAACGAGAGCATGATTGGGCAGGTCGTCAGGGTCGAGGGCGTGGTCGAGCGCGTCTATTTCCAGTTCCTGAACCGTCCGCAGTACCTGGTGGCTGACCGGTCCGGGGAGATCTCGGTCAAGATGTTCACAAACCCGACAGAGACGGTAAAAAAAGGAGATATCGTCGAAGTGCTTGGCACGATCATCAACCGGTATATCGTGACCGGCGACCCGGTGATCAACTGTGTTTCGATCAGGAAAATAAAAAAGGCATAACAAGAGAGTAGTCCCCGGCTATCAGGACCAGCCACGTTTCTTTAAAAACATAAGGTGTACATGCCAGAGGAAAATCCCGCTCGTAATTCACACAGGCTGATGGAGATTGGCGTTCCCCTTCTTTCATTCGGGGGAGCGGCCTTTGCTGTCATCTTCTGGATCACAGGTGCCACAATCGATTTCCGGATTTCAATTCTCGGATGCGTGCTCGGTTCCTGGGTGCTTGCCTACCTGGCATGGATACGACCGAAAAAAGATATTGTGGCGCTTACAACGCCGATATATTCATTCATCTTCCTGGCAGTTCCGACAGACAATCTTTCTGCAGTCGTCCTTGAACTGCTGTATGCCGTGAGCCTTACCATCCTTTTGGTACGGCTGAAGTACCGTTTCGGAAGACCCGGTACGGCACTATCCGACAGAAAAGAACTGGCAGAACCGCTCAGGACGTATGTTGAAAAAACCCGTGATCTGTGGACCGGTACCAGTCCGGAAGCAGCACACCATGCAACCGTGGCATTTGTCCGGTTTGCCGAAGGGGAATACGGGGAAGCGGCACAGAGATCCACAACCGCTGCCGGACAACCTGATGATGCCGGGCAGGCATCACCACTGGCCCGTGCATTCATGATCGTTTCAGAGCATGCAACACTTGTTGACCAGTCGCTTCCCCGGCCTGCACCGTACCGTACCTTTTTGCCGGAAGATTCCGGCATGCTGGCAATACCCCTGCCCCCTGCACAGGATGATGATGCGGGATTTTATGCGGCCCTTGACAATGCCCTGCTCCTGCTCTTTTCCGCTGCATGGAATAATTCCGGAGAGGACCGCCCCCACCTGCTTGCTGTCCAGTCATTTGCACAGAAACTTCTGAATCCCTGATAAGGTGGCGGGTATTGATAATAATGTGAGTGAAGGCTCTCTAGATCATTCATGGAACAATCACGGAATCCGGGGCCGACGCTATTTTTTTTGGGATCGCTCACCTGCATCCATTAATAACCAGCAGAAAAAAGGGTAATTAATGTCAGATTCAGGGACCAAGCCTTCCGTTCTGAGACGCGAGATCGGTCTCTTTGGCGCCACGGCGCTCGGCATCGGGGCGATCATCGGCTCCGGTATTTTCATCGTGACCGGCATCGTTGCCGGCTTTGCAGGCCCTGCAATGCTATTTTCTGTCCTCATCGCCGGGGTCATAGCGGTATTCTCATCAATGAGTGTGGCCGAACTGGGTGCATATCTCCCGGAAGAGGGGGGAACCTATGCGTATGCCCGGAACCTCATCTCGCCGTTTGCGGGTTTCATTGCTGGCTGGATCTGGGTCTTCTCCAATATCTTCGTCGGGGCGGCAGTTTCGCTGGGTTTTGCCCATTATTTTATCACGCTGTTCCCCGCAATCCCGGTAAAAATTATAGCCGTTGTGATATGTGCTCTCTTCATCTTCATCAACTACATCGGGCTCAAAGAATCAGTACTTTTCAACAACATTCTTGTCACGCTAAAAGTCCTGATCCTTCTGTTCTTCGTGGCTTTCGGGCTGGGATTTTTCAGGCTAGGCAATTTCACCCCCCTTGCGCCGGAAGGATCGATGGGGATCCTCAGCGGAGCTGCCCTCATCTTTTTTGCCTACACCGGGTTTGCCCGGGTCACCATCATGGCCGAGGAAGTAAAAGATCCGGAAAAAACCATTCCCCGCTCCATCTACCTTGCGCTTGGAATCTCAACCGTTATCTATCTGCTCGTGAGCATTGTCGCTATCGGCCTTGCCGGTGCCCCGGCCCTTGCACAATCCGGCTCTCCCCTTGCTGATGCAATCGGAAGGACCGGAAGTTCCGGGGCTGTCATGGTTATCTCATTGGGGGCGATGATCGCAACGGCAAGCGTGCTGCTGACCACCATCATGGGAATATCCCGCATCGTCTTCTCCATGGCCCGCAGTCAGGATCTCCCCCTGCTCTTTACCAGAATCCATCCCCGTTTCAGCACACCCCATTACGCCATCGCGATCACCGGCGCCTGCATGATCGCAGCTCTCCTTCTCGCCGACCTTGCGCTGGTCGTCGCGGTCAGCACGTTTGCCATGCTGGTATTCTACCTGATTGCCAACATCGCCGCACTCCGTCTGCCTCGGGAGCACTGCCAGTATCCCACATGGGTGCCGGTTATGGGAGCACTGAGCTGTATTGGCCTTATCGCATTTCTCAGCCCGGATGCATGGGTTATCGGTTGTATCGGGCTTCTGATTGGGGGAACGTGGTTCTTTTTCCACAGGCAGGCTGCCTCATGACCCGCCCCCGCGATTCCCATCGGGTTTGTTAATCCGGACATAATCAGAGGATCATAAGAGATTCTCATGAAACGCGTCACGGTCAATGCACTCATCGATATTGACTGGATGGTTACACTCATCCCGTCATTTGTCACCGGGCTTGCACAGTATCTTATCCTGCCATAGGGCGGGGGGAGAGAGAACAGCCGCAAGATTTCAAAGAGTGCCCTTTCTTTCATGACCTGCAAGTATATTTCTAATCATGACGCTGAACCCCTCTCAGGAGACTGCGGTAAAGGAAGGCGGCATCCATCTCGTCCTTGCCGGTCCCGGGTCGGGGAAGACGCGGGCGATCATCGGGAAGGTCCTGCACCTCGTCTCGCAGGGTGTTTTGCCGGACCATATCCTTGCGCTCACGTTCCCGGATAAAGCGGCAAGCGAAATGCAGGAGCAGCTTGAGGGCCAGGTCGATACGTCACAAAAAAATTGTGAAGATCCGAAAGCATTCTCAGAACCCGGTGGAGAGACCATCGGTGATACGCTTTTCTTTCACAGCATTGAGATGTGCAACATAATCTTCGAATTTGTGGATCCGGGTGCTGACCGGGAACGGGATGCCGATCGTGCTGATGATCGCCTCTCCCTGGTCGAGAGTCTGGATCTCGATTGCCATCTTCGAGAGGTCCTGTTTTGCGCTCCCTATGATGATATCCCGGTCTCCCCGGTCACCAAGGCCCATGACAACAAAGGTGTTGATCTGTGCAAGCACTTTCTGGTCAATGTTTTTGGGCTGCTGGGTCACGACGCAGAGCCCGACGCCGAACTTCCGCCCCTCCATCGCACATTCCCGGAAGATCTGGGTGCTCGAACCGCCTGAGCCCAGCACCCGCTGGGCCTCTTCAATGGTGATGAGTACTTTTTTCTGCTCGGCATGTTCAGTCTCGGTCCCGAACTCCTCTGCCGATTTTCGGTGCGCCTGCATGATTCTCCGTGTGATCATCGAAAGGACGAAAAGTTCGCTGCGCTCACCCATGCGGGGGATGTCGATGAGGACAACTTTGTTGTTGTGGAGGTATCGGAGGATTTCCGGAACGCAGGAGCCGGATTCGCGGAAGAATTTCCGGTTGCCCTGCACGATGTTCTTCAAGCGTCGCTGGATGACCTGGAGGGTGCCGGGGTGGAACGCACCGAGTTTGTCTGCAATATGCGGGCAGGGCCCGGCATACCGGTTTCCTTTCACTTCCTCCTGGAGGGTATCAACATTTGCTTTAAGGAAGAACGGGATCACTTCTTTTCCCGAAAACTCGTCAAGCGACTCGACGACATCCCATTGTGCCTGCGAGAGATCGTACAGCAGGGCAAGGTCGGTCATCCGGAAATCATCATAGTCGAGCCAGAGGCTGTTGAGGGAGTACTTCTTCCGGTCACTTTCGCTGATGGTAAAGACAGCAAGCCCGTCCATGCCGGCGCTGTAGTGGACAAGCCCGAGCGTCCGTTCCCCGGTGCTGGACTGCCCGCCCCGCACGTACTCGCCGTGGGGATCGACCATCAGGAGGCCGAACTTCTGCATCTTCATGCAGGAAGCACAGAAGGTCTTCATGAAGTTGGACTTGCCCATGCCGGTTGTTGCGAATATGCCCATATGCTGGGGGAGGACTTTGCTGTGGATCTTGACCGGGACATCCTTTAACACGCCCTGCCCGGTCCTCATGACACCGACTTCGATATCCCCCATGACCTTGGTGAGAAATGCAAAGTCCTCTGCCTCGGGAATCTTTACCTCAGAGAACTTGGTCGGGACGGTGCGGGGTTTCCGGAAGATCCCGTTCTCATCGACAAAACCGAGCGGCACTGCTTCGACACCGATAAAAACATCCTCGCCGAGGCCGTAGAAGTGCTCGCTGAACGGGCGGGTGTCCCACCGTTCATCGGCAAAGTTGCTCTCATGGACAAGGTCGCTCACCTTTGCATAGAATGAATACCTCTTGGCAGTATCGGTGATCTTCAGGATATCCCCGACGAAAAGATTTGCCGAATGGGGGATAATAAACCGGTACGAGAGTACACTCCTGCCGATAAGGCGAAATTTCGTAGTATCTGCATTTTCAATATCGTTCAAAGTCACCATGTAAATCACCAAAAAGGTCTTCAAATGTCCTGTTTTTTATTCCCTGTTTCGAGAGGCCGGCTTTTACGTCCTGCTGTATCTGCATCACGAGCGGCTCGTCGATGGCGACCGTGCGGTGTGCATCAAGGAGCGGGTAGGGATACCCGGGGATTCTCCCGTCATCGGCACATGCGGCGAGAGCCTGCATGGTTGCCGCTGCTGTCTGCTCACCGGTTCCTTTAGGCAGCTCCATCTTCATCGGCCTGCTCAGGCGCGGGTGGAGCGATGCTACGTAGATCCCGCCATGCCTTCCCTGCCGGTACTCGGTCCGGTCAAGGAGATGTTCATCGATCTTTGTCCACCAGGGGCCAAAGATGCCAAGCTGTTCCACAAGACCCCCCATCGCGGGGAGGAGCGGATGCCCGCCGCCCCACGTTGCCCGGGTCCGCTTTGCCACGGCCGCGAGGAGAACCCCGCGTTCCTGTGCCACCCGGATAATATCGCTCAGAACCGGTTCGTGGTTCTGGCTGGAAACCCGCAGCGCCCCGTCGATGAGGAGAAGCGCTCCTTTCGGCAACGTGTTTGCGGTCTGCAGGGCGACCCAGTACTCCAGCGTGTCACGGAGAATGGCGGAAGCCCGCTCGGGATCGCTGTTGTCCAGCCCCTTGTGGGGAGGGATGCCGAAACAATCCAAGTACATCTCAGCAAAGTCCAGGTTCTTGTGACCGGGGCCGATAGTGATGAGCGTGATTGGGGTGATGGAGCGGTTGTAGCGTTCCCCGCCGGAAAACGTTGTCCGGACAGCCCGGATTGCGGCGAGGGAAACACTTCCCCCTTCTGCGATCATTGCGTTGCTTCCGTCAATTGCGCTCACAATTCCTGAAGGGCCCGGGGGAATTGTCCGGATATCGTTTTCGGTGATCCCGCTCTCCTGAGCCAACTTTTTTACCAGATCCTCCGGGATATGTTCTGCGATCCGCCGGAGCGTCCGGTTCACAGATTCCTCATACGATGTACGGACGTTCAATCTCCGGCCTCCCGAACCCGGCTTGACTGGTCCGTGCCCATCTCGACTACGAGCGTATTGGCAAACTCTCCCTGCATCTCCGGGATATGGGAGATCAGTACGATCTGCGGGAACCGGGACTCCTGCGTCCGCAGCGTCGTTAATAGATTGTTTCTCCTCTCCTCGTCCTGGCTCCCGAATATTTCATCAAAGATCAGGATCGTGCTCTCGTGAACGTTATGGAGCTCAGCAAGGTACCGCGAGAGGGCGATCCGCAGGGCAACGGCGATATCGTCCTGCTCCCCACCGCTGAACCGTTCAATGGGATAGTCGTTGTCGATGTCGCGGATAAGGAGGTTGAAGTCTTCATCAAGGAGCACCTGCTCGTACCGGCCGCTCGTGATCTCGCTGATGATCCGGCTGGTCTCTCCTTCGATCCGGCTCCTGACCATTTGCATGAGGTAGATCACGTAATCGGCGATGATGGAACGGGTCATCTTTACAAGCTTGATCTCGTCCCTGAGGTCATCTGCCTGCTTGTGTAAACCGGCAATCTGTTTTTCGGTCTCCTTGTATTCAGAAATTTTTTCTTTTATCTGCCGGAGACGTTCTGCGGTTCTCGTGGTTTCTTCTTCAATAGTCCGGGCAGCCGCATCGATCTCCGCCCGGGCATGTTCGAGCGTTTCACTTCTCTTCGGATCAAAGGATGACTTCCCGATTTCAGAAGTGAGATCTCTAATTTCGGCCTGTTTCCGGATTATCTGATCCTCAAGATCCGCTACCTGTTTTTTGAAAACCGAAACCTGTGCCAGTTTTTCCCGGAGGTCGTTGAACCGCTTCTGATCGTGTTCCAGTTCAGTAACTTCCTGTTCGGCCTGCGAGAAGGTCTTGTCATCAAATTGGAGATCCTGGGCCTTTTTTTGGAGCGAATGGTATGCCGCTTCCTTTGCCCGCAGCTGGGAGAGCAGCTCTTTCCTGTCTGTCTTGAAGGAATCACGAACTTTTAACTTTTCAGAAAGGGATCGTATCTCGGATAAGGCGGGCTTCTGGGCATTGATGGCAGTCTTTTCTTTTTCAGAGTGTTTCTGCCTTTCGTGTAATCCTGCTATCTCATCATCAATGCTCTGGATCCGGGTTGTAAACTCCCCTTCGATGCTGGTATAATGCCTGCCAAGCTTCTGGCGGCAGAGAGGGCATATCCCATCTTCACCGGCCTCCTGTATCGTCTCCCAGTCTGACCGGAGTTTTTTCTTTTCGTTTCCAAGACTTTTCTGCTGGGATGACAGCGTGGCAATGGTATGGGTGATCCCTTCGTAAACCGATGCCAGGTGTTGTTCAAGGTTGTCATCGTCTGTTTTTGGCCCGATCTTCAGGACCTTTCGTACTTCGGCAATGAGTGCTGCTCTCTTCTCAGCATCCTTGCCGAGCGCTGCAATCCTCACTTCTGATTGTTCTGCTCTCCTCCTCGTTTCAGAGCAGTCGCGTTCGGAGAACCCGATCTCGGTTGTAGTCCGGTCGAACTCCGCTTTGAGTTTTCTTAGTCTTTCGAAAGCCTGCCTCTTTTCAGGATACCCGGATAATTTCTGTTCCAGCCCCCGGTGCTCCTGATCCAGCCGTGCAAGGTCGATGAGTTTTGATGTTATGAGATCCCGTTGCTTTACAAGGCCATCCTTTTCCTTTGACAGGGAAGACTGCCGCTCGACAAGCCGCGTGTATTCCGTTCTCTGGTCTTGGAACTGCCGGAATTCCTCGTCCGCAGCTTTTTTCTTCTTATCCAGATCGCTGTGTTGTTGTTTGAGCGAGGCAAGCGCCTGATTGTACTCGTTGACCGATGCATGAAGGGCAGAAAGGTCTGTTTCGCTCTGCCTCCCGGTTATGGCTTTGAGTTCACCTTCAAGGGATTGCAGTTCACCGGTCTTTACATCCGCCCGATCTTTCAGGATCCTCTGGCTCTCCGTGTTAAGGTAATCGATGCCGAGCGCCCGCAGGAACCACTCCTTCCGCTTACGGGGATCGGATTCCAACAGGATAAGAAGATCTTTCTGGGCTGCATAGATGGTGTTCTTGAAATCTATACGGCCCATGCCGAGCGTCCGCTTGATTTCGGTCTCAACCTGGCTCACACCGGTTGCCATGAGTTTTCCATCCTTGTGGAATGTCGCATCGTGACCGGTTTTTCCTTTTTTAATTGTGCGGACGACTGAATAAGAATCGCCGCCGATCCGGAAATCGAGCCGGACCTCGCACTTCTCTTTCGGTGATGCAAACGAGGAGATGATGTAATCCCCCTGCAGACTCCCGGTTCTTTCTGTACCAAAAAGCGCGAAAAAAATTGCCTCGACGATGCTCGACTTGCCCGTACCGTTGTTGCCGAGGATGCCGGTGATGCCGTCCCTGAACTTGATCTCCTCGCTTCTGAACCGCTTGAAGTTCTTCAGCACCAGCCGGTCGATGATCATTGCGCCTCCTCCCGGTGCTCCTCCATCACGGTCTTTAAGACTTCAAGCCCGCACGATTCGATGTACTCTTTCTGTTTCGCGGGGAGCTGCTGCTTTATAACAAACGCTGAGAACTCCTGCAGGTAATCGATCATCCGGATGTCCTGCTGGAGCAGGACGGGACGGTCATCTTCCTCGGACTTCATCCGGATCTTCAGGTCGAGCAGCTGTTCCCGGATCCCGGCAAGGTCTTTCGTATCGATCCCCTTGCCGTGTTCCCGCGAGAGCCCGTCGAGCGTCACCTGCGCCATCGCGTACTTCGGCACGCGCTCCCGCTCCACCCGGGCGATGATCTCTTCAGTGATATCCCCGGGATGGACCCCCTGGCACTTGATCGTGCCAAGATCGATCATCGGGGTCTTCGGGAGGTCGAGGTGTTGTACCGTATGACGGCCCGGGTCAACCAAGAGGCCGCCCTTCTCGTCTGCGATCTCGCCGTACGTGAGGTATTCCGTGGAGCCCGAGTACCATGCATTGTCGGTGATCTGTGACTGCCGGTGGTAGTGCCCGAGCGCGATGTAATCGAACCGGTCGGAGAGGATCGTGCTGTCCAGTTCGTGCTCGGCAACGGTCGCAAGCCGCTTGTCCCTGATCGCGGTCGCGAGCCCGTGGGTCACCAGCACGTTGTTGTGATCCCTTGCCAGCTCGATCTCGTCGTAAGCCGTCCGGTAATCCTCGACCCGGAGCATGTTGGGGATTAAGTGGAAGACCGTATCGCCGATCTCCACCTTCTCGTACCGGAATTTGTAGGCCGCTGTGATATGGGACGGGTGATAGGTGAGGACCTCGAAGGGCGAGGTCGTGTACCGGGTCTTGACCATGCTATGGTTCCCGGCAATCACAACGAGAGGGATGCCGGCCGCGTGGAGCTGTTCGAGCGCTTCGAGCACTGTCGTGTAGGCTTTTGTCTTCGGCTTCACCGTATCGAAGAGATCTCCGGCGTGGACGAGGACGTCGGGTTTCTCGTTGATGATCGCATCCACTGCCGCAAGGAAATTATCGTACACCTGCTTTTCGCGCAGGTTCATCCCGGATTCAGGATCGAGCCGGTTGAACGCAGCGAGCCCGAGATGGGTGTCAGCGATGTGGATGAGTTTCATTTACGTAATTGTTTAGTTGGATTTTACCGGGATATAAGGGGAGAGGGGGCGTGGGGGGAAAATGAGACAATAAGATGAGGCAATAAGAGAAAGAGAATAGGAGAAAACCATCCTGATGCTTTTATACTTGAAACTATTCTATTAATGTATGGCTGAGTTAGTCCCGAATGAAATGAAATTTTGGGCAAACTTAGATGTGTCCTTAAAAGAAATTTGCGAAGAGACAGTTATTGCCGAAAAATGTATTAAAAAATTATTCAATAAATTAAAGGACTCAGAATCTTGGGAAATCATTATCAAATCGCAATTCGACTCAAATTTGGATTTGTACTCAATATTAACACAAATATTTCATTCCGATAAGGCCCTATTTTTTCAAATATTTGCAGCTAAAGTTTTCTCCGATAAAATCCTCAATAATGAATTAATTGTCAATAAAGCAAAGCTAATTCTTGAAGGTGAAAATAAAAAACTTCTGTCTGTCGAATTTGATGATCCAAAATGTTTGATCTTACCAATTCTTTTGACTAATCGAGATGCAATTGTAGATTTATTTTATGAAAATCTCATAACCAAATTTAACATTAAGACTTTTTATGCGGCGAAAGAAACAGAAACAAAAAAAACCCTCACAAATATCACTAAAGAGACGATTCAAAAATTGCTAAATAAGTATGATAATTCGAAGAAAAAGAGAATTAAGCGAAAAAGCCATGTGTGGTGGGTTATCTCTGAAGGTGACCATCTAAAAATCTATTTCAGAAGGGAAAAGAGAGTGGCAACAGCGATAAAATTTGTTACGCATAATGAATTTTTCAAAACTGCTGATGCGAAAATATTAATTTTTTCTGAAAATGGCAATCGCCTGGATGCAGGTTTGGGCCGAGAACCAAAACGATCATTAGAAATTGCAAACTTTTTAGCCCAACAGTTATTTGATCCAAATATTTCATACGAAGAAAAAATCATGGAGTTTCCCAAAGAAACAATCCTGCCGTTTGTCAATGCAATTAAAGAAGGAAACGAAAAAATCGCTAAAATTATAGGAATTCGAGTGAAAAATGCTCCATTAGACGGTTCGCCAATTCTTGAAATTCGATCAAGTAGTAATGAACCGATTAATAAAAACATTCGAGAACTCGAAAAAAGACATAATTTACTGATAATTTCAGATCCCGCTAATATTTTGAATGCAATTGTATTGATTGATGAAATCTCTTACAATTTACATTTTAACGTAAAATCAAAAACCGTTGTTATTACTTGTAGCAATAAAGGCTATCGAGATGAAGAAAAGAAAAATGTTGAGAAATTTTTCGAATCTATAATTCCGTAGAATATGATCGAATTACCTTTAAGGATTGGATATTGCGTTGATGAAACAGACTCAGACAGAATTAGTGATCTTTATTCATTAAGATCTCAAAGTCTCATAGAATTAACGCAAATTGAACGTATTCCTTGCAAAAAATGTGGCGAACAAATTATTTATGACGATGTGTTTATCAGAAGGGGATATGGAATTTGTCCGGTTTGCCAAAAATCTGTTTTTAAATCAGGAAATTCTATATTTCAACAAAGGATTTCAAGAATTAATTATTCTGAGATCATCAATACTATCGATAAAAATTTAAAAAAAATCTTTAATAGTTCGAGTTTGAGTTTTGATGAAGTTGGATTTTTTTGGCAAATAAATGAAAATGATATGACCACATTAATTTCAATTTATGGTGTTTCTATATCCTCCTCTTTGTTTTCTATTGGTCAAGACGAGGGAATAGTCCTCTATTTAGACGGGGTCGATCTCTCTCCAAAGATCAATAATTTCAATAAATTGCGATTCCGTTTTTTTAATGATCCTATCCTTAAAAATGAAAAGGATTTTCGGGATTTAATTAAATCATTAGACTATTCTAATACGGTAAAATATCTTGAATTCAGAAAGCAGTTTGAACAATTTATCAATGAAGTTAATCCTTATTTCTTTGAAGGCGAATTTTCATCACAATTCATTGAATCCATTAAAAAGAATAATGCTCATCTTAAAACGTTATTCTCCCAATTACAATCAGTAAAAAATACTATTATCAATACAAAATTTGTTAATGTTGGTGGCCCGGGTCAACCCGATTTCTTTTTAATTGATTTATTTGATTATCTACAAGATGCTTTGAAACCAGAAAAAATTGGAGAGATGAAATGTTATACCTCTACTGAATTTACTATAGATCAGTTTGGCAAAGCGATTGTTCATGCAAAATCACGTGATACTTTATCGATTGTTTCAACAGATAACATCCATCCATTTGTGTGGGTTGAAATTATTAATTATCGCAATTTAGAAGGATATTATCAACATGTGATTATCGATAAAGATTTGATGCTATTATTGATTTATAATTTAGACTTGTTGCATTTAATTGATGTAAGAAAAATTGATCCGAAAAATTTGAAGGGAAAATAATATGAAACACGGATTTCCATTTCCAAAACCGGCTCGTGATGCCTTAAAAGATCATGTAAGATCGGCCTTGGCGAAAATTGAGCACCAAAGATTTTTCAATGAACCTTCATATACTGCCGCTCTTGCGAATAGATTAGAGGGTGTTGTGTATGATGAAAATGGATGTTATATTGAAATTAAATCAACTGACGTTGATCATCAAGGATCTGGAGCTGCTGAAAAGTGGTCGGGTGCTGATATGGCGATTACAGCTATAATTTCAAATAGTGAACATAGAATTGAAAAAGCAATATTAATTCAAGCAAAACGGGGAAATATTGCTGAATTACCTTCTAAGCAGAAGAAAGAGTTGAACAAGCAAATAAAAAAAATGAAACAATATACCCACTCTCCGAAAGTAATGCAGATTGTTGATGAAGATACAAGACGTCGAGTGGGAATATTAAGTGGAAATAAAATTTTATTTAATGAATCCTGCAAGACATTCGATCTTGAGGATTATTTTGTGAGGAGAATTCTCACAACTCTCGATGGCGATACACACAAAGATTTCGTCGAAGCAGTTCAAGAACATAGTTTATGCAGACTTCAAATCATTGGTAAAACACCCCTTGTAAGTAAAAAGACACGAAAAAAAACCGAATAATCCTGAAAATGTGATGTAATGATGCTTAAAGACGATTTAAAAACAATCACTGAAACTGATCTCGAATCCTTTATTCAAAATGAAGTACCTGAGGATAAAACTCTGGAATACAAACGAGAATTTCCCTTATCCTCAAAAGAAAATAAACTCAAGTTTTTAGAAGGAATTTCATCATTTGCGAATGCGAGCGGTGGAGATTTGGTTATTGGTATTGAGGTTGATAAAGAATCAAAATTACCAATAGCAGTGATTGGTATTTCAATTTCTGATCAACCACTTGATGAAATTATTCGTGGAATGGATGATCTGATTCGACAGGGGATCCAACCAAGAATTCCTTATTTCACGATCCATCCAATAAATCTAAAAAATAACAATTTTGTAATTATTATTCGGATAAAAAAAAGTTGGATTGGGCCCCACCGCGTAACACTCGGTTCCGATAAGTTTTATTCCCGCGGGGCTGCCGGAAAATATCCGTTGGATGTAACTGAATTACGATCTGCGTTTTTGTTAAGTGAAACAAGAATTGAAAAAATAAAGACGTTTATTATAAACAGGATTTCCGATATTATCTCAAATGAAACCCCCGTCCCAATGCCCGACGGGGCAAAAGTGATTTTACATGTTATTCCACTTGCTGCGTTTGATCTGGAGAATACCATCCCGTTGAACGAAAAAGAATCAATTATCAAGGACCTAATTTCACTAGATCTTTTTCCCCTGTCCGTTGAATATAATCTCCATGGAGTAATAAAGTCCTATATTAGAAATAATACCGGAAATTCAACAGAATATTTGCAATTTTATCGAAATGGGATCATTGAATCCGTCAGTGGTGATCATCTCATCTCTTATCGAGATAAATGTATTATACTATATCGTTTTGAAGATCATATGATAAAGGCTCTAGACAATAATTTAAGCATTCTTAAAAAACTCAATGTTGAGCCTCCATTTTTAATCCAAATCTCGTTATCGAATATTCAAGGTTACAAGTTATGCAGATCTCATGACATGTTCGAAGAACCTCGTGAAATATACAAAGATCTCATCCAATTACCAGAAACGATAATTGAAAATTTTGAAAATCCTATCGATAAAATTTTACACAACACATTTGATGCATTATCCAATGCTTGTGGTTTACCAAAATCACCTAACTATGATAATGACGGTAATTGGGTACAAAAAAAATGATGATACCATTACACAGAGAAACTGATTAAAAAAGTGATTGGTATTCCTTTATCGGCAATTATCAACGGTGAGCGAGTAATCGGGCCGGATTTATCAGATGAAGCCTGGGCCGATCTAAAACTTCGACATAAAAAGGCCTTGATGTCATCATGGCCTGTTGTGGCGTAAGGGGTCATCTTCGGACTTCTAAAAATGGTCTCAAACATTTCTATCACGGTCAAAAGAATGACGAATGCGGGGGAGAACCGGAATCCCTTGATCATCTGAAATTAAAATATCAGATCTATCAGATCTGCAAATCAGAAGGCTGGGAGGCACAACCGGAATATCAATCACCATCAGGAGATTGGCGTGCGGATGTTTTCGCAGAGAAAGATGATCGAAAGATTGTGTTTGAAATTCAGTTGAGTATCATTAGTCTGGATGACCTCAAAGAGAGAGAAGAAAAATATCGTCGGGATGGAATTGAATCTTATTGGATTCTCAAAGATTTCCTTAAAATTTTTCCGAATGATAATTCAAAATTTGTTGCGGGAAGTCGACGTGGCGTTTTCATTGAAAATTATCTAAATTATAGAGATTTCTGTTTGGACCGCGAACAGGAATTCCTTATTCAACATGGAATCCGAACTATTGGAATAAATGTTGAAGATTGCTGTCTTTATACTGCAGATATCCTTGCCATAGATATTTCTGAGTGGGTAAAATCTGCATTGAAAGGCGAATATAAAAAATCGCTCAAAGATTTTGAATCAAATTACAAGAAGAAACTCGAACTAAGGGAAATGGTTACACCGGAATTAGAAAAACTTAGCGAGTTCGGGAGTAGACGGGTCGAATACGATGAGGAAATGAAAAGGATTTATGCAATTTTTAAAAGCAACAAATGGGATGATTACCGATCATTACAGCAAGATATTCGCGACATGTATTCAACCTTCGATACTTTCAAAAAAGCATGGGGAAAAATTTTTTCGCCGAAAAATGGGTTTGTTTGGAAAGATTATATGGAACTCGGACGCGAAGAACCACTTCTCAATATCATCTCTGAAAATCAGATAACCACCATTCATGATCAAACGATGAATTTAGAGAATGATGAGAGAAAATTTTTATCCGTTTTTAATAGCGTCAAAGAACAGATAGAAAAAAAAGATAAAATCATCCAATTGTTTTGTACTCCCAAACCCGATTACCAGGAGCCCGATTATTATCGTAACAAAAAACTGTATCGTAAACAACTAGTACAAAATAATAAATCAGAGGCAGAGGCACATGAGAAAGAGAAAATAACTCATAAATCTGAAGATGTGTCTTCCACTCAAAAAAATGTTGCAGTCTTCGAATTCTCACGGATTCTGCCTACATTGTTAATTGAATCTCAAAGGGGATGGAAATATCAAAATCCCGCAGGTTGTACTTGGGAAATAAACAAAAATGATGCTATTGAGTTTGAAAAAAAGGGATACGGAGAAATTGTTCAAAATTAATTTCCTCCCGCCCGAAATTTTGGAGCAGGGCTAGCCCCCTCATACCACACCCGCCAGACGGATCGCCACCAACGGCTACGGCCAGCCTTTACTCACATCCCGGCGTAACCCTGCGTGGGGAAACCATGAAGAGGCCCTGCTGATTTCTTTCAAAGACTCCTGTGGCGTGAGTAGTTTTTAATTCGGTTTTTATTTTCACACCCCGCCCCTCACGTATATCTCCCATTCTGTCAATCTCTCATCAGGAGTTACCATGTCCATCCCCGACCTCTTCATCCTCTTAGCCGCCTTTCTCCTCGGCCTCCTCGCAGCTTACCTTTTCTTCCGCCAGCAGATCAGTGTAATCGAAGACCGTGCGAAAAACGACCTCGAACGCTGGAAGCTTGAATGCACAAACGAAATCCGGAAGGATTCCGTCAACCGCTCTCGCTCCACGCTGAAGGGAAGGATTTCCGAGCAGATGGCCCTGTTCCTGCCGGAGTTCCCCTTCTCCCTGGCCGACGCCCGGTTCATCGGTAACCCGATCGGGAGCGTGAGAGTAATTGAGGTAATTGAAAGAGAAGTCAAGGGAGAGAAATTTATGAAAAAATTGTATACCCTAAGTTTGATATAGTCATTTCTTGGAATAAGGTTATAATGATAAAAATCTCTCCACAAACGCGTAAAATGACGGAAATATTATTTCAGACTTTAATATCAGATTTGGGGAACGATAAGGAAATTAATGAATGCGGATGGGCAAACTCGAAAGAAATTGATAATTTAGTACATGATAGAAATTCTCCATTACATGATGTTATACAAATTGATCCAATTAAGGGTATTCGCTTAAATATAATCGACGGGGATACGGATAATTTTTTCATAAAATATGAGATAAAAGAAAAAATTGAAAAAAATTTCAGACAATCAGCGAAGCAATTAGATTATCTCCTATCTCTGAAAAATGAAGAATATAAACTGAACTCTTCAAATCAAATCATCAAGAAATTTTTCGGTACTATATCAAATTCTAGATCTTCATTAAATCTCGCCGTTTTTATCGGCTTATTCAAAATGTTTGAAAATTCCGGGTTGCCGGCGCCGATGATCGATATATTTGCTGCAAATTTGAATCCCAAGCAATGGAATCAGATCTCTCAAGAAACAATTCCGTGTCTAGCGTTTCAACTTACTCGACATCTAGATCAAAATATTACAATGTCAACGTTAATTCAAAATTATGAAAAATTACCAGTACAGATTTCAAAAGAAGATTTGACAGGAATGATAAAAAATTCAAAAAATCTCGACACAGTTGAGACGATATTACAATGGTCAAAAATAAAATCTGAATTGGGTAATAATTTAATCACTGCACTGGGCTTAAATTGGTTCATGCTGGATATATTGGAAACTAATAATTTCCTTCCGCATGATCAAAATTCAATAATCAAAGTTCACAACTCAATTTTATCGAATATTGAGTCCTCGTTAAAAATCGATATAAACGAGGTTTTCACTCATTACGATTTATTTGTTCAATTTTGTGAAAATGAGAGTACTGCATGGGGAACTGAGATTATTGCATTTCCCGAGGTAGTTTGATGACTGCAGATAGGACACCTCTAAAAAGTTGGAAATACCCCGATCAAAATTGTTTAAAAGGAGATGTATTTCCATCTGGGAGACCAAAATTTGGACCCTTTCCAAATGTTACAAATTTAATGAATGCAAATCTTTGTCCTGTCGCAATATATCATGATTTACTTCATGGGCTCGGAAACGCTTTGATCAAACCCTTCGGAAATGAACAACGAATAGGTGAATTATATCATTCATTTATTGCATTTTTGAAATTATCAATTATCAGAAAAGAATTCAAGATTGATGGGTATGAATTTCAATCTCAGGTTGGAGTAATTAGGGATCAATTTTTCAGCTTTGCGAGGCAGAAAAAGTTTCCTGAAGAATCTATAAATGAAGTTTATAAAGTATTTATCGAACCTTGGATAAAACGAAAAATTAATGAAAACTATCTTCAATCATTGAATCCTTCTGATCATATTTTTTTTGAAATATCCGTTGGTAATGCGAAAATTCCGTTTGATCTCAATCAAGGCCTTAGGCACTACCCCTTACATGGTCGTTTGGATGAAATTGATCTCGAACGAAAACAATTGATTGAAAGAACCCTAAAGGGGGTAGTAGATGACGATAATCCACCGTTGTTAAAAGATTATCAAGTATGGCTGCTTTGGAAAATTTTAACCTCTTTGAAACCAGATCAACTGCCCCAAAATTGGAAAAATATTGATTTTAATTCGTTCGATCTTGTTGTCGAAACTCCGTATAAAGATTTCATTATCGATCGGGAGAATAAATTTTTTTTATCTGATACACATGCTGCTTATTGTTGGATAAATGATATCAGTATATCAACGAACCCAAGAGTTAGCGCGGAAGTATATGAAAATCAATCTTGTACTCCTATAAATCCGAAAATTGAATGTGCACATCAGTTTATAAATTGTTTTAGTAAAAATTATCCATTCCCCGAATGTCGATATGATATTAAAACTGAATTCAAACCTTGGTATCGTTTATTGCTTTGGGAAAAATTATGGGAAGGAGATTTATTACAATACCAATTTTTCATACTATCTCGACAAGAGCTTCTTGCTCAAAGAATTATATCGGAAGGAAAAATTTGTGGGTATGAAAAAAATAAACTTACGCTTGAAATAAAAGACGATAACTTTAGCTGGCTTGGGGGGTTTGACGAATTTATAATTATACGGTTTGGATCTATTTTTTGCGGAAAACGGGAAAAAGCAAAACTAATTGATATAAATAAAAAAGAACGACGAATTGTATTCGAATTAAATAGTTATGACAGCAAATTCCTTTCGAATGCAATTCTTTTTCCGGTGATAAATGAGGTTACACCGCCGATAATTCAAGAACCCCCTTCGTATTTAAAGAGAAATATGCAGAAAGGTCTCCTGAAAATGCAACGGGTAGGTGCTATTAAATTGCAGAAAGCAAAAGAGAGATCTGTTATTCAAATGATGGAAGGAGTTTTTGGAAAGAAACAGATACGTAGGGGTTCAAAATGAACGCTATTATCCAGAATATCGAGAATAAATTGAAAGAAGCCAATACTAATCAAAAAAATGCTATTGAATCTGTTATCGAAGGTTGGGAAGGAAAAGATAATGAATTTAATTTTCCGATAGTTGAAGGACCCCCCGGTACTGGAAAGACTACCGTCGGAGTCCTATCAGCTGCCAGATATGTAATCACTGAAAAAAGGCCACAAATAGCGTACCTTGCTTTCACTAACTTCGCAGCAGATAAGGCTCATGAAGATTTCATACAAAAATTAAAAATACCCTCGAAGTGCGTAATTAGACTCCATTCAAGACCGGGAGAAAGAGATTGGGATAGAGGAAGAATTGGCTGCAAGTCGGATTTATCTGATCTCACACCAGAAGAAATACGAAAAATTCAAAATGCAAAAATTCTAATTTCGACATTAAACAGTTCTGGGCGGATTTTCAAGACTTTCAAACATCCATTGATTTTAATTGATGAATTCAGTCAAGTATCTCCGGCGATGTTTTTTTCTACGATTGCTGGCGTATCTACATCAACGCACAACCCAGCAGGTTATGCCCTTTTAGGAGATCCCAATCAGTTGCCCGTTATTACGACTCAGGAATTATTACGTTCCAATATCGGATTGTACATCATTTCAAGAAAATACTATCAATCACATCAGCTCGATATGCAATACCGTATGCATAAAAATGTGTGCGAGGTCGTAAATGGTATTAGAAAAGCATTGAACACATATCCCTTAACTACTCATGATACTGTAAAAAATAATACTCTTCATGATTTAGGTTATATATGGAATTCCGATGCAATACCATCTGATTATAATGAAATTATCAAACCCGAAAACCCCGTCGTAGTGATTAATACTGATAATTTACCTGGATACGAACAACAAGGTTTTGGGAATTCTACATATTACACATCGGAGGCAATATTAGCAGCAAGATTAGCTCATTTTTTTAATAATTCATATCATCATAAGAACGGCGGAAAATTAATCCCAACAATTCTTACACCTTATAATGCGCAATTAGGTGAAATTAAAGGTTGTTTAGAAGATCCAATGTTGTCATCTTCGAGTACTACTATCTATAAATCTCAGGGGAGGGAGTACCCATGCGTGATTATCTCTTTTGCTCGTAAAAATCAAATTGGAAACATCGGCCTTTTAAAGAATTTTGAAACGATTGCACAAACATACGTGGGTTGTTCTAGAGCTATGGCAAAATTAGTTCTATTATTTTCATTCAACACATTCATCGGTCACGGATTCCGTGATTTCGAGTACATGATGGAACGATGCGAACATTCAGCAACAATTATTGATTCAACACCAGCCGAATGGGGGGAAGAAACATGATGAGAAATTGTATTCTGTATCAATTTGCAGAAAATCACAGAAATATATGGGATGTAGAACCGGAAAGAATTGCTAAATGCAATTTAATTGAATGCTCTAAGAAAACAAAAGGTGTAAAGAAACCAAAAGCAATCGCACTTGGTGATATTGCGAAAAATGAACATCTCGAATTGGTTGAAGAGAATGATGATGAGTATATTTTCAAATCTTCATGTGATTTTAAAACACCAAAATTATTAGCCTCTGGAATGACTCCGTTCGTTCCAACATCTCATCAAATTTGGGTTAGGAAGGCAAATTCAACGGTAATTGCATTTGATGCTGGGAGGAAACTCGCCCAAGTAGGACTCTCTTTAATTGGACTTGCGATGGATAATGCTCCTTCTTCTATTACACCGATTAGAATTGAAAAAGAAAAATTTTTAAAATTCAAAAATTGGCTTTTCTCGAATGAACAACAAGGGGAAATAAGCCGAATGACATTGAGTGATATCGAATATGAAAATTTAATTTTTAAACAAATTTCTTTAAGTGCCCCTCAACTATGTGATTCAAGAATTTTTAAAGATTTGTTGAATGCAGCTACTGTGATAAAAGATATGAGTTTTAAAACACCCCCGTTATCCTCTTCGGAACGTCCAATTTCCGGGAGAATTACCAATTGGGGGAGTGTTACACTTTACACGCCCGACCTCCTTAATGTGGAACTCAAAGAGATGATTGTTATTCTGGAAGAGAATATACTTCGGTAGGAGGAGCAGAAGAATATCAACTTTTACTCCTCGTGCCCTACTTATATCTCCCTCTCTATCAACACTTAATCAGGACCACCATGACCCCCCTCGACTTTGTCATCCTTACACTCGCCTTCCTCCTCGGCCTCGTCGCCGCGTACCTTTTCTTCCGGCAGCGGATCTCCGTGATCGAAGAGCGGGCGAGAAACGATCTCGAACGCTGGAAGATCGAGTGTACAAACGACATACGGAAGGATTCCGTCAACCGCTCGCGTTCCACGCTGAAGGGCAGGATCTCCGAGCAGATGGCCCCGCTTCTGCCGGAGTTCCCCTTCTCCCCAGCCGATGCCAGGTTCATCGGCAACCCAATCGACTTTGTGGTCTTTGACGGGTACACGAAGGTGAAGGATGAGAATGGCGACGCGATCAGCGTCGTCCTTGTTGAAGAGAAAAAGGGAAAGGGAAAACTTACGCGGGAAGAGACACTGATTAAAAGAGCGGTTGAGGAAGGGCGGGTGTCGCGGAAGACCATTGTACTTGCAGACAACGCTGATATCTTTTAACTGGGATTTTTTTTGTGCCGGGACTTTTTGAGCCGGAAAATTTTTGCGTTTGAAATTTTTTATGGCCGGTTTTTTCCGGGCGTGAAGTTTTTAAGGGCTATGAATTATTGCGTAAGTATCTTCTTTTCCGGAAAAATGTACGGGACGTGATCCCTTCACGCACATTTCTGGTATCAAGGCTATCTTATTGTAATTGGATACAATCCTCAGAGAGAAATCGATTATCATTCTCGCAGAAATTTGGCAATCCCGGCCCAACAATAGTCTTGCCGGCGTCTTCTGCTGCTGCACACAAACCGTTTAACTCAAGAAGCAATTCCAACTCATTCATTTTTTGCATCCGCTTTGGCAATCCGAATAGATAAGCTTCCCGAACCGCTCGATCTAATGATTCATGTGCCGTCCGTAATGGGTTATCTCCGGGAAGTTCCAACCCACGATATAGATCTCTAAGGGAGCATTGATTTTCCTGACGAATTTTATTTCGTATCTGCCGCAAATTTCGTGCAGTCTTTGCAATGTTAATAGCAATCTCGATTCTCGATTTCATAGATTTCGAAGTGATGGGCGGTGAATCCGGTAATACGATAGTTCCCCACTGTGGCCATGGAAAAGAATCAAAGACGGTATTTGAAGTATATCTGAAATCTGATTTTAACGTTGAACATCGGACTTTAAACCATTCCCAATGAAAAGAACTTTGTAAAATTCCAAATGAATAATCATCATTGAGAGGGAAAGCGATCAAAGCAGCATTAGGTCGAATCTTTTTCGAAATAAATTCAAAAATTGGTCTTTTTGTTACTTGACCGCATGCGATATACCGATTTATGGAATTAAGTTTGGTAATTAATTCCTCACGTCTTCTCCAGAAAAGCCACCATTTTTCCAAGTGATTCTGTCGAACAGTAACCTTTTTTTCCAGATCTTTATACTGCTCTTTCTCTTTCTCGGCATTTTTTATCATCGTTGTAAGAACGCGGGTTTTTATGATTTCAAATGTCTTTTTATATTTCATAACATCTGGAAGGGTCATTCGAGGCTGAAAATCAATAGCATATCGTGAAGGTTGAGAGTTGATTGATCCAAGAAGCTCATCTGCGATTAAATACGGAAATGTAATTCCCTCCGCTTCTGGTTCAATTTTAATTAGCTCAGCTCTTTCTTCAGGAGTCAGTAAAAATCCTTCATGCCCATGGGTTTGTCCTTGGTAACAAGCCCCGGATTTTATATTTGTTTCAAGTCTCTGTGCCGAAGTGACATCAATAGTTGGTGACAACGATGACGGAATTACTGGTAATTCATACACTTCCCAGGGTCCGTCTTTCTTCTCCCCTTTTTGTATTGCTAACCTTCGCTTTCCGTTTGTAACATTCTCGCGTTTAATCCAATTAACGATAGAAACATGAACTGCCGCAGAACCACTCCACGGCATTGTACCAACAGCTTCAACTATAGTTCCATTATTCCCAACGATATAATCCAACCCACCCTCTCGTGAATAGGTTTGCCGTATTGTGTTGGTTCCCACCAATCCAGCTCTTCCACCGTCTCGTAAAACATCATGTGCCTTCCGGAACCAGTACACACAATAATCGGCACGTCCGGGCATATCCGGGAATCTTTCACGGAGTCTGTTAAGGTATGCAGGACCAAACTCCTCCTGCATCTTGTTCTTCGATTGATATGGCGGATTCCCGATTATAACATCCGCTTCCGGCCATTCAGTAAACAAAGCATCAGCGGCGATCAGGTTATCATCAAGATTATCGAAAGGTAAAGGTTCTTCTTTGTCCTCAACCAGCCGGTTCTGACTGGTAAGTTTGTTGAAGTTGTCCGCAGCAAATTTTTTTGCCATAGAAAGAGTGATTTTGGCGAGCTCGATACCTAAGGAATTTGTATCAATTCCAAAAAATTGACTACTTTTAATAGATGAATGCAATCGTTCAGGTATCGCAGAAGGATAATTATCAATAATTTTTTGTAGCAGCTCTAACTCAAGATGTTTGAGTTCTCTAAAAGATACATAAAGAAAATTCCCACTACCACATGCAGGATCTAATATACGGAATTCAGCAAGTTGGTATCTGATTGCATTGAGTTCTTTAAGGGTTTTTGCCGATGCGATCTTCTCTCTCCACGGCCTTAGTACAGTGGGCTCGACGATCCGCATAATATCAGATTCAGCGGTATAATGAGCTCCTGATGCATGTTTGAACTTTTCACTCAAACTATCTTCAAAAATATTTCCGAAAATGGAAGGTTGTACCTTTGACCAGTTGGCATCTGATGCCTGTTTGAGTAGTTCCAATTCTTTCTTCGTTAGTTCAATCGGCTCTATCTTTTTGAAAATACCGCCGTTGAAATATCGGACATTTTTAAATCTACCCGCAGACGCAGGTTCTTGAGAGTTCATTCTTTGAAATAATAAAGGAAATAAATCATAACTTGAATCGCCATTCAAGCAACTATTGATCACATCTTTAAAGAAACCTGTTTGGGGGAAAAGCCCAGTATCTTCTGCAAATAATGCAACAAGACATTGAAGGGTAAATCGTTGTGCTTTTTCCGGCTCAATCCCACGTTTTTTCAAACAATTGAATAGTTGAGCAATTTTATCTGCCGCTTCTTTGGTGACCTCAACCCGGTTATTCCCAAATTGTGGTTTGATGTCTTCCGGGGATAAAAATGCAAGAGATCTCCAGCGGGATCTCAATTCTACAAGGGGAACCATATCAAGCGGATCACGTTGTAAATTCCAATCGTATATCCAAAACTCATCAAAATTACATAAGATCACATATTTTGGTCGTTTACTGTAAGTATTGTCCCAATAGATTTTAGCTTGTGAGAAATGTTTGTCTAGTTTTTCACCTCTCGTTTTCATTTCGATAAGAACTTTTCCCGGCCATAATAAATCGCAAAATTTTGTTCTCTCATCAACTTTTATTTGCAGTTCCAATTCTGCTTCTGCTTCAATTATCCCCTTCTGCCCAAAAGCGATGAATAATCTATCTAAAAATAGCTGAGCTTCTCCTTTCTCATAGCCCTTTAATTTTGAAACATAATCAATAAATTCAGTAAGTTTTTCTTCATCCATTGAATCTCAAATACAACTTATTGTTACACCCGTTAAACGTTGTGTATTTATTTTAAGATCAAAATTCCCTAAACACGCTCCCCTCCTACCAAATCCATTGTCTCTTATCCTTAACCGAGATCCCCGTCGGTGTCCGTCAAGAGTTAGGCTCGATCGGAGGGTCAAAACAGGCCTTCTTTTCGTTAAGTGAGGGTCCGTCGGTAAAGACGGATCCCGAACTTCTAGGAAAAACAGGGGTTTTTCCGTGTCCGGCATAGTACAGCCCGATCCTGCCTGAGATCGTGGCTCTGAAAGCGTCTAAAAGCGATCTTTTTGGAGGCCATTTTCAGCCGAAGTCAGGCAAACGGACAGCAATTTAAGCGTATTCCAAAAACCATGTACCGGAAATCGCTGTTTTGTGCAACCTGATTGGGAAAAACCTGCCCCACGGGTAGGTGGGTGAGCAGGGGCTACCGTCGGAGAGTGCAGTCCGGAAAAGTACTGCTGTCTCTTAGGCTTTTTGCAGCTGCCCGGCACGGGTCGTCAGACATACACCTGACCTATACCCAAAATCCCCGTCGGTACCCGTCAGAAAAAAGTCGGGATCGGAGGGGCAAAACAGGCCTTCTTTTCATTTTCACATATCACAGTCCGATCCGGCCTGAGATCGTGGCTCCAAACGGTGCTAAATGCTGCTTTTTCCGGGCACGCAGTATGCCGATTCAAGCCAAACGGAGGCCATTTTGAGGATTTCGAAAAATAACCGTGTCGGTTTTTGAAGAAAAGGGGCCGGTTGAGCGGTCCCGGCACCTGTCCGAGAAGATCCCCACCGACGGAGAGAAGGGGATCGATCTCTCAGGGAAGGATGCCCCGGTTTCCAGGCTTCGCCCGGTTGAAAGTTATGGGTTGTCAGACACATGGCTTCCCCGGGGGTATATCCCCGGGTGGCAGGATCCCCCACCGGTATCAGGAGCCGGCAGTGCGACCGGCAAAAAATCCGCTCCACACTGTACAGCCAGTCTCTTCTTTGGAATTTTACCCTTGCAAAAGATTATTGCGGGTGCGAAGCAGGCGGGGACATGGCCGCGCCTCTCATGGTGTCGCCTTCTGTGCCGCCGGCCGTTCCTGTGCAGCCTGCACCTGAACGGGATGCGGGAGAAAATCCTGGTGGTGATGAATTGTTTTTTTTAAAGAAAACCACGTGATGCCGAAGGGCCACAAGCATACAGGATGAAAATGAAAGACCATTTTCATATTAAAAAAGAACATCACGATTCCGGCGAGATTCGCTGGAGTGCATTCTTCAGATCGAGATAGAGCGGAACGGTCTCACCCGGAGTTCTGATAGCCTGTTTGAATGCGAATTTTTTATAGAACTCAACGGCACTGTGCTTTGAATCGACCGTGATGATACGACAGCCAACATAATGAGAGAGGGTGATTGAGATGGTGAAGATCTTTCGCAGCATACTCCGCCCGACACCGAATCGCTCGAAGTCGCTGTGCGTTGCCAGCCGTGCAATCTTCAGGGCCGGATACTTCCGGAAATGATAACTCTCCTCGCGGTCACATTCTTCGACAGCCCTTACTTCGATGCTGTCGTTGATGAGGGTGAAATACCCGACAAGGCTCCCCTCCCAAAAAACCAGCCGCGTCACAGAAATCAGGTTGTTCTGGTTAACGAGTGCGTCCTCTTGTAAAAATTCATCAAGTTCCGGTTCAGATGAATGAAACCCGGATAAATCATGATCAGCAGTCAGGAGAACAAATTCAAGATCTTCAAAAGGGATGGGGGTGATCATTTTGAAATCTGCTTTAATCAAGCCCGGCATGCTCTGCGTCGCGCTTCGCCTCACGCATCAGGATCAGGCCTTCACGGGTAAATGTCGGGTGCTCCAGGTAATTCTGGAACGCTTTTGCATCTTCGCCTTCGAGCACAAGCCCGATCTCAATCGGTTTTGCCATTACATTTCACCCGGAATTCTCTTGTTGTTATAGTATATGCACAGGGGATTATATCAAAGCTTTTGTGGAGGATATTGGCGGCTGGTCCCCCTTCGCTCTCGCGAGAGTTTCGCCCCCCCGCTCTGCACCTAAGTCCAGCCCCGCTCCCACCCCACCGGCCCATGGCTGCACCGCGACCGCCCGCAGACCGGCATAACCTCGCGTTGAGAAACCGTGAAGGGATCCTGCTGTTGCAATTTTTTTACACTCCTGTGGCGTGAGCAGTTTTTAATCCGGTTTTTATTTTCACGCCCCACCCCTCACGTATATCTCCCGTTCTGCCAATCTCTCATCAGGAATTCTCATGACCCCTCTCGACCTCATCATCCTATTAGCAGCCTTCCTCCTCGGCCTCCTCGCCGCGTACCTCTTCTTCCGTCAGCAGATAAGCGCAATCGAAGACCGTGCGAAAAACGATCTCGAACGCTGGAAGCTCGAACACACGGACGAGATCCGGAAGGATTCCGTCAACCGCTCCCGCTCCACGCTGAAGGGCAGGATCTCCGAGCAGATGGCCCCGCTCCTGCCGGAGTTCCCCTTCTCCCCGGCCGATGCCCGGTTCATCGGTAACCCGATCGATTTCGTGGTCTTTGATGGGTACACGAAGGCGAAGGACGAGAAGGGCGACGCGATCGGCGTCGTGCTTGTCGAAGTGAAGAAAGGAAAGGGAAAACTTTCGCGGGAGGAGACGCTGATTAAAAAAGCCGTGGAGGAAGGGCGGGTGTCGTGGCGGACGATTTTTCTGAACGATGATACGGGTGATGTGCCGGGATCGGTTGGCAAATGATGAGAAGATTGTGGAATGATTGGAGGCACATGGGGCACTGAGATCCCTTTTTTTTGGAAAGTCTTACGAGAAATATGTATAAAAGTCAGAATGACTTCCATGCACGTTTGCTGAAAATCGAGAATGGATTTTTATGCTAAAATTGTACAGAAAAAAGATTCCGG
>Ga0265595_1000467_pt1 | contig 36363 bp, 42 predicted proteins | sample saktaG_15_FD_190148 | JGI IMG/M metagenome (GOLD analysis project Ga0265595, IMG submission 190148) | Saline water microbial communities from Sakinaw Lake, British Columbia, Canada - sak_2013_06_06_50m | ecosystem: Environmental > Aquatic > Non-marine Saline and Alkaline > Saline ...
CCCTTGACACGAATCAATTTTTATGCTATATTATACACAGAATCAAAGTTCATTGAAAATAGTTGTTTTCATTTTCTGGCGCTAGGAGTGCCAGACAACTGATTTTAATGAACCAACCCGAAGGAGTGTGAAATGAAACCCTGGATTAAGTGGAGCATCGTGACCGTGGTGGCGCTTGTCATTGCCTATTTGCTCATCGTAGTCGGCAGGGCAACGAGCGTGAGCGAAGAGTCCAAAACGGCCGAGACGCAAGCCGAGGCCAAGAAGGCCGAGATGGCTGCAACTGTTAAGGCGGCCTCCGACAAAGCGACTGAGGAAGCTCGCAAGGCCGAGATCGCCGAAGCGGTCAGGAAGGCTGTGGAGGCGGCAAAGATTGCCCCTCCTGCCCCGCGGAGCTCCAGCACCTCTACCACCACAAGCACGAAGGAAAGAGACAAGGACCGAGAGAAAGACGTCCTTCACGACGTCACCCTTTCCGCACACGCCTATGACGCCTATGCCCCCACAATGGGTATGCGTCTAAAGCCCGTTGAATTGGCTCTGGCAGAACAGGAAAAATTACTGAAAATCACGGAAGAAGAGGGCAAACGTCAGTACGCCCACACTGTGGCTGACTGCCAAGAGCAACTTCTCAGAGCTGGACTGGATATCCGTCGCATTGAGAAGAAGGACGAGCGCGTGGCCACGAAGGCTGACCGCGACGAGGCTAAGACCGAAGCCGAGGCCCAAGCGGCAATGCAATCAGCTGAGCTGGCCACCGCCAAGGCCAAACAAGCCGAAATGGACGAAGAGATCGCCAAGCTGAAGGCTCAGATTAAGGATGGCAAAAGACGTATAACGCCCACCTTAAATTATCGGCCTTCTGCCAACAATGTGATAGGAATCCAGATGGCCCTCGCACCACTTGAGGCGAGGCTAAAAAAACTGGAAGCCGAACGCAAAGAGATTGAGGTCAAAAAACTCTACTGGGATGGATGCCAGTGGGTTGAGGTCACGGAATAGGCCCCCAAGATTTCCAATCTTTAGGGGCAGCGCTCTCAGAGGATTCAACGTGAATCCAAAGAGAGCGCTTTTTAATTATTTTTTATCTATTTTACTTGACAATGCTTATGCTATATGCTATAATTAATATAATACAATAAGCTCTTTGAAAATTAGTTGTTTTTCTTCCTAAACGCTGGAGCGTTTGGGCAACTGCTTTTCAGTTGAGCTGAAGGAGAATCGGTATGATTAGTAAGATCGAGAAAATCGTCTACTGGATTCTCGGTGGTTTCATTGTTGTTTTTATTATTCCTTTTGCACTCTCTCGAGGTTGTAACAAAAAGGACGACCAGACCAACGCCCAGCCGAACGGAACGCAGCCACCGGCCACGGCCACCGAAGCCGAGACCAACGAGGTCAATGAGCTGAAGAAGACCGTTGCCGCTTTGGAAAAACGGCTGGCCGAGTCTGAAGCGACAAAAGAAACCGCTCCTCAAACCGAGTCTTCGCCTGACTACCAAGTCACGGCTGACGAAGAGTCTCCAGCCGTAAAAGCGAACCGGCAAGCCTGGGAGGCTAAGGACAGAGATTTGAAAATGGCAACTGCCAAAAAGATCTCTGCGGCCCAGGAGGCCGAGGAGAAGGAACAACAGCTCCGCGACCGGGTAAACTACCTACAAGGTAGAGTTCGGTCAATCGGCCAGACCATTCTCAACTATCAGTCGGCATTTGAAAGTCAAGGGTTGAAAAACCCCGCTGACCTATCTTGGCAGCGGGGAGTAATTCAAGGGTGGACTGAAAAGCTCAACAGGACCAAGGATGATCTCCTAAAGGCCCAAAATGAACTCTCTCAGTCTAACTAAGACCCGCCCAACACAACAGCGCCCCAATTTCGCAAGGAAGCAAATTGGGGCGCCTTTTTTTATTATAAAATATGGCTAGCCGGCATCGAAAAATATACTCTTTATAAATCCTTCTGCTCCATTGGCTAACACAATAATAACTATTCCCACTACAGCAGCAATTAGTGCTCCTTTAGCTATCTTCATTCTTTCTGGGTTTGCAGTGGCAGATAAATACATTATACCCGCTATAATAAATGCTATTGTCGCTAAGCCACTCCCAAGCGCAGTAAGCTGTCCTTTTACAGATGTAACAATATCAAGTAAAGTATTTTGGGCATAAGCTAAAGATGGAAGCAAAACGATTGCCAGAAGAAATATAAATAGTATTTTTTTGTTTATTTTCATAGGCTTTGTTTAATTATATTCCAAAGGAGTTTGCCACAAAGGCGACTGCTCCATTGGCTAAGATTATTAAAATTGTTCCACCTATGGCCGCAAACAAGCTGTTTCTTGCCAGTTTAAGTTTTGCAGGATCTCCCGAAGATGTCAAAAACAAAACACCCGTAACCACCCACATAATCACCACAATCCAGGTTCCTACCAAAACAACTTGTGTCGCAATAGCCTCAGCCATACCACTTATAGTTGGCACTGCAAGGGCAATAGTTGGTAATGCTAAAACAGACAATAAAATTAAAAATACTATTTTTTTGTCCATATTTTTTATATATTTAGATTTTATAGTTTTAAAATTTTCAGCATGCAGCGCCCAGTGCGTTGCAAGTTATTTTTATTATTGAAAAAGCAACAATGCCCACTAATATACCTGCTACTCCCCAAATAAAAGCTGACCTTGCCAGCTTAAGCTTTTCTGGTTCACCCTGCGCAGTTAAAAACATTACGCCAGCTACAAGAAAACAAATTACCGCAATAACTGTAAAAACAAACCATACCACCCGTGCTATGGCTACAGACAAACTTTGGATACTATCAACTGCGCCAAAGGCAATACTTGGCAAAACTAACGCACAAATCAATACCAATAATATTATTTTTTTTCTCACTATTTTTAAACAGCTCCCGCCCCGCTAATGGGGCGGGAGAAATTAAACAAATTAATGGATAACGCTTGAAACTACTGTAATTATGGTAAAAGCCAAAATACCTACCACAACTCCTGCCACTCCCCACAAAAATGCTTGTCTTGCTTTTGTAATTTTATCAGAATCTCCTCCCGATACCAAGAACAAAACTCCTGCAATGATAAAAGCTAAAACTGCTATTATTGTGAAAACTATCCAGGCACCTCTTGCAATTTGGTTTCCAATACTAACAAGGTCTGTGCTAATGTTAGGCGGATTTCCGCCAATTTGCGCTCCTGCAACAAGTGGCAAAGCCATGGCACTCAAAGAAGCTAAACTTAATGCAATTTTTTTCATTTCTTTAAAATTTGAAGTTTAATAGAAAAAAATCGACCTTTTTTATTATTTTAATATGTCTAAAATTTGGTTTACTATTGGCCCAGCGATAAGAGCAATAACTATACCCATTATAGCAAAGAATAAAGCTTTTTTCCCTGTCTCCACCCTGCTTGGTATTCCAGCTGAAGTAAGAAAAAAGAATCCGGCTATTATAATCATTATAGTAGCTAATCCTCCAATCAGGCTTGCAACCACTGTTGTTATTGACTTTAAAAGTTCTGGAAAATTACTGGCCGATATGGGGTTCGTTAAAGCCACTGATCCTGCAGCCAAAATAAAGCTTGCTGAACAAATCATCCCAGCCATCATCAAAAAAAATACAACTTTTCTATTCATCTTAAATTCATTATACCAAAAAAATAGAATTCAAGCTGTGGATAACTATTAATCCTTCAGGCACGCACCAGATGCAACTTTATCGCCTGGCTCCAGGCGCATAATTCTTACTCCTTGAGTTGCTCTGCCCAGCAAAGAAACAGCTTTTGTTTCGGTTCTTATAACCTGGCCTTTACGCGAAATTACAATCAAGTCTTCTTCATCCAAGGGCTCTTCTAAAATACATGACATTACAATTGCTCCGGTTTTAGATGTAATGTTTGCTGTTTTTATTCCAGACCCACCCCTGCCCTGAACTTTATACTGGGAAATTTCTGTGCGCTTTCCGTGTCCGTTTTCCATTACAATAAGTAAGTATCTTTTTGAAGGTTTTTGAGTTTTTTCATCAAGCTTGACTTCCTTGTTTATTACATCCATGCCTATGACTTCATCTCCTTTTTTAAGACTAATTCCTTTTACTCCAGCTGCCGATCTACCCATAGGCCTAATATCTTTTTCCTTAAACCTTATAGAAATTCCGTTTTTGGTAACCACCATTATTTCATCCTCTCCTGTTGTTTTGACAACTTTTTTCAGTGCATCTCCTTTTTCTAATTTTATGGCAATAATTCCCGACTTTCTTACGGTTTCAAATTCTTTTAAAGAAGTCTTTTTAATTCTACCGTTTTTAGTAATCATCACCAAAAACTTTGCCTGCTCTGGATTGTCGATGGGCTTTCCGGGAACAGATTTTGCCATAGGCACCAAAGATAAAACTTTTTCTTCTGTAGAAAGTTCCAAAAAATTTAACAAACCTCTTCCTCTAGCAACCCTTGTACCCTCGGGAATTTCATAAACCTGGGTCTGAAAAATTTTGCCTGTGTCTGTAAAAAACATTAGGTTATCATGAGTTGAAGCACACAAAAAATGTTCTACAATGTCATCTCCCATTGTTTTCATACCCATTATTCCTTTACCTCCTCGTTTTTGTATTTTATAAGTAGCGGGGTTTATTCTTTTTATATATCCACCTGTAGTCAAAGTAACCATAGTTTCTTCCAATGGTACCAAATCAACTTCTGTAATTTCTCCCAGTTTTCCTTTTATAACCTTTGTTTTTCTTTTATCTCCGTATTTTTCTCTTAGTTCTTGGAGTTCTTTTTTGATAATTGCTTTCAGTTTTTCAGGACTCTTTAAGATTGCTGTTAATTCTTTTATTTTTTCCAAAATTTCTTTTAGCTCGTCTTCAATTTTCTTTCTCTCCAATCCCGCCAATGTTTGCAACCTCATTTCCAAAATAGCCACTGCCTGCCTTTCTGAAAGCTTGAATTTTTTAATTAAATTAACCCTTGCCTCCTCTCTATCTGCTGATTTTTTGATTGTCTGTATAACAGCATCAATATTTTTTAAAGCAATCATAAGGCCTTCCAAAATATGCGCCCTTTCTTTTGCTTTTTCTAAATCAAATTTTGTCCTGCGTGTCACCACTTCTTCCCTGTGCTTAATAAAATATTTTAAAACGTCAGACAAAGACAAAATTTCAGGTTGGATGCCGTCAACCAAGGCCAATAAATTCAAATGAAAAGTTTTTTGAAGATTAGTAAATTTGTATAATCTATTTAAAATTCTTTGAGGCTGGTATCCTCTTTTAACGTCAATCACAATTCTCATTCCTTCTCGGTCAGATAAATCTCTTATATCTTTTATACCCTCAACCTTTTTTTCTGTAACTAGTCTTGCCAGGTCTTCCACCAAATTAGATTTTAAAACCTGATAGGGAATTTCTGTGATTACAATTCTTTCAGATCCATCTTTCCTTTCCAGAACATCTGCTTTTCCGCGCATTAAAATAGAACCTTTTCCTTGGGAATAAGCGGAAATTATTTCTTTTTGGTCATAAATTATTCCACCCGTAGGAAAATCCGGGCCTTGTACAAACTGGAATAAATCTTCAGTTTCGGCTTTTGGATGATCTAACACATAAATAGAAGCATCCAAAACTTCTGTTAAATTATGAGGAGGAATATTTGTTGCCATTCCCACAGCAATTCCCAATGTCCCATTTAAAAGGAGTTGAGGCACAGGTGAAGGCAAAACAGTTGGCTCTTTTGTGGTACCATCATAGTTGTCTATAAAATTAACCGTACCTTTTTCAATGTCCTGTAGCATTAATTCTCCTATTTTGGACATTCTGCACTCTGTATAACGGGCAGCTGCAGCGCCGTCACCGTCTATACTGCCAAAGTTTCCTTGGCCATCCACAAGCATATAGCGCATATTAAAATCTTGTGCCATCCTAACCATAGATTCATAAACAGCCGTGTCGCCATGAGGGTGATAAGACTTTAAAACTTCTCCCACTACTGACATGGATTTTCTGTGTTTTACACTAGATCTTAATCCTGTTTCTCCCATTGCATATAAAATACGCCTATGCACAGGCTTTAACCCATCCCTTACATCGGGAAGCGCACGCGAAACAATAACTGACATTGCGTAATCAATGTATGATTCCTTCAGCTCCGTCACAATTTCCCTCTGGTCCACATTTCCCCTTTTGCTTTCAGAAGTTTTCCCGTCTTCTTTTGCCTTGGGTTTTTTATTTTCTTTTTCCTCTGCCATATAAAATAATGCTTATTGCCCAAAATCTTCGGGTAGCGTTTCTATTTCAGGAAGCTGAATTTGTCCTACTGCGCTTCCCATTTCAGATAGGCTGTTTAATGCTCCTCTTATCCAAAAAAGTCCCATTATAATCCCCAAAACCACTACAATTGTCCATAGGACAATTTTTTTCTGCTTGTCAGATAAGGCTCTAAGTTTTTCTAGATAAGCGTGAAAATCCATTTTTTAAAATTACGGCTGTAAAACTACAATTTCCATTGTACCCTTAGATAGCGTGCTGGATTTTACTATAAACTTATCAATTGGTGTTACTAAATTTTTTCCCATTGTTTTTAAAAATTTATCTACTCCGTCCAGCTTAATTTTTGTGTTTAATTTTGGCAAAGCGTAGTGCATTGGGATTACAACCAATGGCTCAATTTGAGAAATTATTTTTTGAGCTCCCGAAGAATTAATTGTGTATTCTCCACCAACAGGAATCATCAAAACATCCACTCCGTCTATTTTTTCCAGCTGTTCATCTGTCAATTGTTTTTGGCCCAAATCTCCTAAATGGCAAAACTTTATGCCTTCAGCTTCTATAACATAAATTGTATTTTTACCCCTTTCCTTGCCTTCGGAATCATCGTGAAAAGAGGGAATTCCTTGTATAAAAACTCCTTTGACTTCATATTCTCCTGGACCGTCTACAACAAAGGGGTCACCTTTCAAGGCTTTTACATTATTGTGGTCGTGATGGCCATGCGTTACCATCGCTATATCAGCAGAAAAATTAGGGACTTTTAATCCCGTTTCTTCATCAAATGGATCTATCACAATATCAGCTGAATGGTCTCTTGAATTGGAAACCGAAATTTGAAAGCAGGATTGCCCTGCCCATTGAATCTTCGCCATATTCTATAATTTTACCACAAACTGTTTTTCGCTTCAAGGGTTGCAAAATGCATAAATTGGTGTATAGTAAATATACTTAATAATTAATACTGCTGACCTGCAGCAGAATCCGCCTCAGGCGAGAGAGAAAAATAAACAGGTGTTTTTTTATCAAAAAAAATGACAATAATAAAAGAAAATAAACCAGGGGACGCGTCTTCTCCTCTTTCTATTGGAGCTACTATAGAAGGAAAGGTTGTGGCCAGAGACAGGTCCTCTATTTTTATTGACCTGGGAATTTACGGCACCGGCATAATTTACGGCAGGGAATTTTATGAGGCCAAAAATACAATCAAAAGTTTGGAGATAGGAGACCAGGTTTTTGCAAAAATAGTTGAACTGGAAAACGACGAAGGATATAGAGAGTTGTCTTTAAAAGACGCTACAAAAGATTTGAGCTGGAAAAAACTGACGGAAATGAAAGAAAGCGGACAAATTATAAGTGTAAGAGTTACCGGCGTAAACAAAGGCGGGCTTTTGACAAGTTTAGACAACATACAAGCCTTTTTGCCTGTTTCGCAATTATCACCCGAGCATTATCCGCGAGTAATTGACGCAGACAAACAAAAAATCCTAAAAGAACTGCAAAAATTTATAGGCAAAACCCTGGAAGTAAAAATTTTGGATTTGCTGGCTTCAGAGAATAAACTTATATTATCTGAAAAAGCCAAGTCAGAAGAAAAAATAAAAGAAACCTTAAAAAACTACAAAAAAGGAGATGTTGTTGATGGAGACATAACTGGTATTGCTGATTTTGGAGCTTTTATAAAGTTTGATGAAATAGAAGGTTTGATCCATATCTCAGAGCTTGACTGGCAACTAGTGGAAAATCCTACTGAAGTGGTAACTGTAGGTGAAACCGTAAAAGCCAAGATTATAGACATAAATAACAACCAGGTTTTTCTTTCTTTAAAAGCTTTAAAACCCAATCCTTGGGAGGAAATTGAAAAGGAATACAACAAAGGGGATAAAATAAAAGGTAAAGTAAGTAAATTTTCGGCTTTTGGGGCTTTTGTAGAAGTGGCTCCTAAAATCCGTGGACTATGCCACGTTTCAGAATTTAGCTCAAAAGAAGAAATGGAAAACAAGCTAAAAATAGGGGAGAGTTATGACTTTGAAGTTTTGCTTATAGAGCCCAAAGAACACCGCATGAGTTTAAAGCTAAAAGCGTAAACTCAAAAAATCCCGCCCCCGCGGGATTTTTTATTACAAAAAAAGCCGAGGTACTTCATGCACCTCGGCACAGACAGATAGCTCACGTGCTCTGCACGCAGAGTTCTCCATTGTCGATTCCCAAAAAGAGCTCTGGCTCAACAGGAACCCTGTGTTCGCCCCTCCACTTAGTGATGGGTCCACCGTTGTCGTCAAACAACGGCTGGCGCTTGTCGAGGTTTATTATCACGCATCTCTGCCCCTCGACTAACTCGCCGCTCTCTAAGAACGGGTTGTCGTATGCGGTCACTGTCCAGGTGTACCGACCGAGCATTTGGTAGATAACGGCAGAAACCGCATCTCTATCAAATTTCTCCGGCACCCGGGCGTATTTTTGGGCCGCGAAAACAAACTGAACCTCAGCGAATGGGCGCCGTTCTTTTGTCTCTCTAGTTTTTTGCGAAGCCTCGACGAGTACGTAGTCTCCCTCCAAATCTTTGAATAGAGGAATTCCGTACACCCCCGCTGTCGGCGGTATCAGCCTCGTCCCCCTGATCTTTTTGCTTGGGGCAGACCCGTTGGCCCGTTCCTTCTTCCTGATGCAAGCCGGAACCTGCATCAGGAAATTAAGGTTAAAGGACAAAAAAGAGACTACCACCAATCGCACTGATCCTTGTAACAACATTACACAGTCTCCTTGTGTAACAAGTAAAAAAAATAACTAAATATTGTATAGCATATTATACTCACTATGTCAATAATAATATGGTAAACCCACGGAGTTGAATTAAGAGAGAAAATGTGTTAAATTACGTATATATAATATAGTTTTAAAACAATAAATAATGAAAATTCATCCACTTATTAAAAATTTTGTATTAGTTATAGTAATCCTTTTGGTTATTGGATCTATTTTTAGCTTGCTTTATTACCCCGCTGAAACGCCAAATGAAACATCTGCCACTCAGTTGGTAGCAGATATAAACCAAGATAAAATAAAAAACATTACTGTCTCGGGTGATTCTCTGGAAATAATTTATACAGACGAGGCAACTGCTACCTCTATGAAAGAACCCAGCACAAGCATCACAGATTTACTGGTAAACTTGGGGGTAAATAAAGAAAACCTTGATAAAGTTAACATAAATATACAGCCCGCCAAGCAAGATATGTGGAGCTGGTTAACCCCTCTTTTGGTGTTTGGCATATTACCGTTATTATTTTTTGGTGTAATTTTCTGGATGATGTTTAAACAAGCAAAAACTGGAGCTACACAGGCTTTTGACTTTACAAAAGCCAGGGCCAGAATTTTTGGGGCAGAGGGCCATGACAAACAAAAAATAACATTTAAAAATGTTGCTGGTTTAAAAGAAGCAAAAGAAGAACTAGTTGAAATTGTAGATTTTTTAAAGTTTCCCAAAAAATATTTAGCTATGGGAGCTAAAATTCCAAGAGGAGTTTTACTTGTAGGAGGAGCAGGAGTAGGAAAAACATTATTATCTCGGGCTGTGGCAGGAGAAGCAAATGTGCCGTTCTTTTCAATCTCGGGTTCAGAGTTTGTGGAAATGTTTGTAGGAGTGGGATCAGCAAGAGTGCGTGATTTATTCTCTACTGCAAAAAAAGCATCTCCTTCCATAATTTTTATTGATGAATTAGACGCTATTGGTAGACACAGAGGAGCTGGAATTGGCGGAGGGCACGACGAGAGAGAACAAACTCTAAACCAAATTTTAGTTGAAATGGATGGCTTTGAGAAAGAAACAGGAGTAATTATTTTGGCTGCCACTAACAGGCCAGATATTTTAGACCCAGCCTTGTTAAGACCGGGCAGGTTTGACAGAAAAATTGTTTTGGACCCCCCAGATGTCCACGACAGAGAGGCAATTTTAAAAATTCATTCAGAGGGCAAGCCATTAGATTCAAGCGTACAATTTAAGGAAGTAGCAGAAAGAACCCCAGGATTCTCGGGTGCTGACTTGGCCAACGTAGCCAATGAAGCTGCTTTATTAGCAGCCAAGCAAAACAAAAGCAAAATTTACCAAAAAGACTTTTTAGATTCTATTGAAAAAGTGCTGTTGGGCCCTGAAAGGAAATCCCATATTTTATCCGTTAAAGAAAAGGAAATCGCAGCTTTTCATGAAGCAGGACATGCTTTAGTCTCTAGTTTTTCACCAGATACAGAACCTGTAAGAAAAATTTCCATTATTGCCAGGGGCATGGCAGCTGGCTACACGTTGCAAATGCCGTCCGAAGAAAGAAAAATGAAAACCAAAACCCAGTTTTTATCTGAAATTGCCACTTTGCTAGGCGGATATTCTGCTGAAAAACAAAAATTTGGAGAAATGACAACCGGCGCCTCAAACGACTTGATGAGAGCCTCTGAACTAGCAAGGAGGATAGTAAAAGAGTATGGGATGTCTTCTTTGGGACCCATTGCTTTTGGAGATAAAGAAGAAATGGTTTTTTTGGGAAGGGAGATTTCAGAGCAAAGAAATTATTCTGAAAAAATTGCCGAGAAGATAGATGAAGAGGTGAACATAATTATAAGACAAGGCCAGAAAAACGCAGAAAGCATTTTACAGAAACGCAAAGTTCTTTTAGACAAGGTTGCCAAAAAGCTTATTGACAAAGAGACAATTGAGAGAGAAGATTATGAAAAACTAATAAAAAACGGAAAGAAATAAAAAAGGGGCGTGTAGCTCAGTCGGTAGAGCGCTTAGCTTATACCTAAGTGGTCCCAGGTTCGAGTCCTGGCACGCCCACAGAAGCAAAAAGTTATTCACTTGTTTAATTTGCTTATGTACCTTAAAATAATAATATAAGTGTAATAATTCTTTGGTTTACATGTTAACAGATTTAGTAAAAAAAGAGTCTGCGATTAAACTTCGCAAGAAAGGAAAAAGCTATCGTGACATCGAAAACATTTTAGGCATAAACAGATCTACGCTAAGCGGATGGCTAAAAGATGTAAAATTAACCAAAAAACAAAAAAGCAAACTCCATAATAATTGGCTCAATGCCTTAGCTACTGCCAGGAAAAAAGCTGTTTTATGGCACAACAAGGGCAAAGACGGAAGAAGAGAAAAAGCTAGGCAGGCAGTTGATGGGTTTATTTCAGAAATAAATGTGGACAAAAATACACAAGAAATAATACTAGCATCATTTTATTTAGCGGAAGGAGGAAAAACCGAAAATGGTTTTGCCCTAGCAAACTCTAATCCTAAAATATTGAAGGGTGTTGTAAATCTTTTACGAAGAGTATTTATAACGGACGAATCAAAATTTAGATGCTGTCTCCATTTAAGAAAGGACCAAAACGAAAAAATGTTAAAAAAATTTTGGTCAAAAAATTTAAATATTTCTGAATCTAAATTCACAAAAACACAGTTTGACAAAAGAACAATAAAAAAGACTTACGATTCTTATAAAGGAGTTTGTGTATTGTATTATCATGATTTAGCTTTGCAGAGGAGAATACTGTATCTTGGCGATAAGTTATTAGAAATTATTAACAATGACATGGGCGCTTAGCTCAGCTGGTTAGAGCGCAAAATTGACGTTTTTGAGGTCGGGGGTTCGACTCCCTCAGCGCCCACACAGACTAAAAATAATAATGAAAATTAATTCTGCAATAATAATTTCAATATTGGTAACGGCTGTCGGTTTTTTATTTGGGAAAACCCACCTGTGGATACCGCTATCTATTTTTTTTGCAGGGATTATAGATCTATTTTTTAGACAATGGATCGCATCTAATATACTGGGAAGGGCAAAACTGCTTAGTGCCATATTGAAAGTCTCCTTCTCACTAATCGGCTTTTATGCAATAATTGGTCAGATAGCTTGTATAGGTCTAATCTTTTATTGGTTTTTTTGAAAAACATGGATATAAAAGTTATTTATGAGGATAAGGATGTTTTGGTGGTTAATAAACCGGCAGGTATTGTGGTAATTCCAGACCTAATTGATGAGCTGATTAAAGAATATCCCGACCTAAAATCTGCTGGGGAGACTCCCAGATATGGAATTGTCCACAGGCTGGATAAAGATACCTCCGGAGCATTATTAGTAGCAAAGAGCTCTGAAGCCTTGATTTTTCTTCAAAAATGTTTTAAAAATAGAGAGGTAGAGAAGAAATATAAATGTTTGGTGGAGGGCACTCTAAACAATGATTTTGGCGAAATAAACACACTTATTGCTAGATCGCCAAAAGATCCTAGAAAACAAAAGGCTTATTTGGAATCTGAACCCCACCCGGATTCAGCGCGAGAAGCAATTACAGAGTATAAAGTTTTACAACGCTATAAAAATTTTACGCTTTTAGAAGTTAATATAAAAACAGGCAGACGACACCAGATACGGTGCCATTTATCTTATTTACATCACCCAATCGCAGGAGATAAATTATATAGCTTTAAAAATTCACCCATTCCCGAAGGATTAACAAGGCAATTTCTGCACGCAAAATATCTTAAAATCCAATTGCCTTCCGGCGAAACAAAAGAATTTCAATCCAATTTGCCAGAAGAATTAGAAACAATATTAGCCGCCTTGCTATAGCAAGGCGAGCCTCGCCCTAAAAGGGCGGGGTAAAATAAAATAAAAAAATGTCAAAACTATTAGAACAATTTAACAAAGCACAGCTAAAGACTTTACCGGACATCCGTCCTGGTGATACAATTAAGGTACACCAAAAAATCAAAGAGGGGAGCAAAGAAAGAATTCAGATTTTTGAAGGTGTGGTTATCGCCAAAAAACACGGCAAAGGAATTTCTGCCACAATAACCGTAAGAAAGGTTGTTGACGGAGTTGGAGTTGAAAAAGTTTTTCCTATTCATTCTCCATCGGTTGAAAAATTTGAGATTGAAAAACACGGTAAAGTAAGGAGGGCAAAGCTTTATTATTTAAGAGCAGCAAAAGGCAAAAAAGCCAGGCTTAAAAACAAAGAATTTGTGGAAGCTATCACAGAAGAAGAAGTTGTAGCAAAAGAAGAAGATGCACCTGCTAAAAACGATACAGTAGAAACTGAGGAAAAATAGAGAAGCGCGGGTGGTGAAATGGTATACACGCTACCTTGAGGTGGTAGTGCCGAAAGGCGTGCAGGTTCGACTCCTGTCCCGCGCACACGCCCGCTTGGGACGATTAGCTCAGTTGGTAGAGCATCTCATTTACACTGAGAGGGTCGCAGGTTCGAGTCCTGCATCGTCCACCATAAAATAAATTTTGCCGGGGTAGCTCAGTGGTAGAGCACTTCTCTGAAAAAGAAGGGGTCGAGAGTCCGATTCTCTCCCTCGGCACCACAGGCGGGTGTGGTATAGTGGCTATTACACGTCCTTGCCAAGGACGAGACGGCAGTTCGATTCTGCTCACCCGCTCATAAGAGGAAATTTAGAGACAGATTTCGCAAATTCAGCTCTATTTTGAGCTATTTTGATAGGTTCTAACCTACTTAATTCAGTTTGTGCTTTGGAAAGCCCATCAAAGAGTATTTGAAAGGGCTTTTTAAGTGGAATTACAACTTTTTTGTCTTTTACAGACAGGTGCGAACCAAGACAAGAGAATATGGCTCGTTTGGTATTTAGGTCGCCTTGTTCAAACCAAGTTTTGGCATAGCGGACAAAATTAAAAGTCCTTTCTGATAATTCAAGCCACTCCTCAATCGTTTGTCCAACAGAGTTTAATTCTGTTTCTAATTTGTTTTTTTCTTTTAATAAATCTGTTCTTAAATTCAGATATTCTGCATTTGTCATCATCTGACCTTCACTGTTTTCAGGAGAGGTGTATTTCAAAAGTAGATTGTCAATTTGTTTTACAACGCTTTCGTGCCTTTTATGTTTTGTTTCAATAATGTCCTCGTGGCTTCTTGCTTCATTGGTTCTAACTTCGTTAAGGTATTTTATTGCCCAGTTTTTTAATTTTTCAGGAATTGTAATCTGGGAGATAGCTTGGTCAACTTGTTTCTCAAAATCTTTTAGCTCAATGTATTTTTCTGGACATCGCATTCCAATTTTTTTGTTAAACCTTTTACTACATCGCACATAAATGTGCCTATGCACATTACCATTCTTTTGATGCCTTATCTTTTCTTCCATAACAACAGTTGCCCCGCAGTAGCCACACTTCATAAGCCCCGTATAAGCAAATAGATGAGTTTTGGGGCGTGGTTTGCCCTTTCTCCCCAAGATAATTTGTGCTCGGTCATATTCTTCTGAAGTAATCATCGGTTCGTGGTTTCCCTTAATCCATTCTCCATTCCATTGATACCAACCATAATAAAATTCCGTGCAAAACATTCTATACAGTTTGCTTAACTGCAATTTTCTTTCAGGTCTTTTTTTAGTTCCTGGCTGTGTAAGTTTCCATTCTTCATTTACTAATTCTAAAATCTGGGGGACAGAATAATTACCAGTCAACAACAGTTGCCAAGTTTGTTTAACAAGTTGAAATCTTTCTGGGTCGTTATAGATTGTTTGCTCTCCTTTAATCCCCGTTTTACTATTTTTGTATCCTAATGCGGCAAGTCCAGGTCGCCAGCCAGTTTTTGCTTTTTTGTCCATTCCTCTTTTGACATCTTTACTTAATTTATCCGAAGAATACTTTGACTGCGAAAGCGTAATTTGCAACATCATTTTTCCTTCTGGGGAATTATCAAAATAATAAGAACAGAATTTTAGGTCTTTAATTGCTCCCGTGTCTAAAAGGCGTAAAATCATTCCAGCATCAATAGGATTTCTACTCAACCTGTCGGGATGCCAAGCAATTATGCCTTGTGCTTCGCCTTTTTTAATTCGCTCAATCATATCTCTAAATACAGGTCTTTTCTCTGGTTCAAAAGCCGAAACCGATTCGTGTGGTAATTTGATTATTTTAAGATTTCCAAATCTTTGAACTGCCTCACTTTCCTGCGAGTCCAAACTCAAAATCTGCCTGTCAGTTTCGTCTGTGGATTTTCTGCAATAAAGAAAATATGTAATTGTTTTTTGTTTTTCCATATACCTTAAAGGGACATCTGGTGACCCAAATCCGTAGTCCCGAAAGACCCATCATTGGCAGATGCCCCTTAAAGGCAACGATTGGGTCATAAAAAAACGGGACAATATTGAATTCGGGTCACGACTTAATTATATCATATTCAAATTATATTACCAAACCTTGCCGTCATTCTTAACCAAGAATTATCCATTTTATTTCTTAATCTCAAATATCGCTTATATCTCCTTGTCGGCTTCCCTTTGTAGTATTGAGTTTTTACTTCATTATATGCTTTTTCAACATCAGGTTCGCAAACCGAGCCAACACGAAAACTGCCACCTTCAAACTGGGACTGATAAGCGATGTTCCCGCAGTGTCTGCATCCAAACCATTTGCCGATGCCATAAATAACTCCCACTCGCTTACCGCAGTATTGCCCATTTTTGGATAGAGGACAAATGAACCAATATCTTTTGCCACCATATCTGCAAGGCGTGTCGGTAAGTTCAATGTCAAAATTCATATCTGCTTTTTCTCCGCTCCAATGGTCTGTGTGCGTATAGTTTAGCTTTATGAAAGTTCGCTCATCCAAAGTATTCCAGTTATCTCGTCTCATAGTAATACCAATACTACTTTTGTTTTCACTATATCCATAAGTCCAAGTAATTGTGCCCGATTTCCAGCTTAAATCTTTATCAAAGTAGCCGTGCTTTTTAAGAAAGAAAACGCTTAAACGATTACTTCCTTCTGCCTGTTGCTTTGCCATATTTTTTTCTAAAACCCGCCGAAATCATTAGAGATTTCCCTGTTTTAATGGTTAGTTTATTACCAAACGAACCCAATTTATTCTTTTGAAATATCAACATCAATGGCGACTGGGAGTGGTAGCTTTTCTCCCTGTCTTGTGGCTTGTAATCTTTGCAATTCGTGCAGGGCTTTATAGATACTTCTTTCAAGCGATGTTTCATAACGGACGAACTTTCCATAACTATCATAATTGGCGAAATCATAGCTTAATGCCTCCCCAAAGTTTTTGTTAGAACCAAACAAACCCTTAATATCGCATTCAATCATTTCGCTTTCGCCCTTCAAAGCCCGTTTGAGCCGCCAAGTGCTTGCGATAATCCTGTCAACCAGTAGCAGTTCTATCTCTGTTTCTGGCTTTAATTCAGCCCGCATTTTTTTACCAAGTTCAATAAGGGAGTTTTCGTCCTCACCCTTTATTAAAATATCTTCGCACAGTATGCCGTGCTTTATTGCATTATATCTGCTTATGGCTTTACCTTCTTCGGTTTTTACGCCACCGAGTTTAGCATTTTCTTTGTTGGCTTCTATTTGTTTTTCTGTTGTCATAATAACTGTTATCACACTGTTTATCAGTGTAAGAAATAATTTTAATTTATACTTACCCCACCTTGCACCTCACTATTGTTTGCCTGTTCTATATCCACCCCACTCTGGTTTTCACTATTGTTTTCATTGGTTTGCGTAGTGGGGTAAATCAGCATTTTTCTTTTATCGGTTTGGTCTGGTTCTTGAATTATCAAACCAGTAGTTTCCAGCATCGGTAAAATTTGTTGCCTTAATTGGTTTGTATCTAACATCCTCCCATAAACTTCAAAATGTTTTTGTAAAACTTCCTGCCTTGATAAGCCCAACAAGCGGAGACCAGTTCCACCGCTATTTTTTTCCTCCCACGCTTTCAAAATTACTTTCTGATAAAGGTTGTAAATGTAGGGTGGCAGATTAAGGTCTTGGCTTTCAGAAATTGCGTCCCAAATCTTAAATGCCTGTTCAACATCCTCTGCGTTGGCTGTTATTGTTGTGCCACTCCTTTCACGCCACCAGAGGTTTATCAAAGCCAAAGATTTTATGATTGATGCGAGCCGTTTAATATCTCTCTGGTGTCTCGGCTTCAATACTTTATTTTTCTCAAAAAACCTTTTTACCAATCCTTCATAATTTTCAATTTTTATTTGTCCAACATCTTCAAGTTTGATAGCTCTTATTCTTTCTTTAAGCATTTTTCTTTCTGGGTTTTCGTCCAGCCAATCCTTATAGCTATCCGCATCGGCTTCTTTTCTGATGCTCTCCAAAATTCCCTGCCTTATTTTTTCTTGATTTACTTCTGGACTTAAAAGCAGAAAGCGGGTCGTTTCCTGTTCGTCAATCCGCAAGCCAGCCGTGCAGAAAATAACAGACGGGTATCCTTTAAGCAAAACATTTTTTGTCCTTAATCCCGCCTTTTGGCTTTTATCAGTGATTTTCAGTGATATTTCTTTTTTGTCGTGAGACAAAAGTGGTCTTAACCTTGCCAGCAGTTCGTTATGTGGCTGGTCAAGAAAGATTAGGATTTTGCGAGACAAATCTACAACATAACCCTTCATTTCTTTGTTAAATTCACCAGTGTCGTGGAAAAATGCAGTAGGGCTACAATAGGCAAGCTCTATAACATCCTCCTGCGGAAATAAACGAGCAATCTCTGTGGGAATATAACTTTTACCCGTTGAGCTGGGAGCGTTATAGCTTATATTAAATTGAGCATTATCTGTAAATGCCGACAACTCGCAAAGAAAAGTTGTGATTTTATTTTCATTATCTTGTTTTATAGTAAGTCCAAGTGTTGCCATTAAGTCCTGCAATAAAAGCGGCTTGAATTGCGAAACATCAATTTTTTCTGGGTATTCTTTTGCATATTTTGAAAACAAGTCGTCTGGGTTGCCGTTAAGTTTTGTTAGGTAGTCGGTAATGTCGCCGCCGTCTCCCACTTCGTTTGGAAGCGTAATAATGTATGTTTTATTTCCACCATTTTCCACCATTTTTGCGACACGCTCCGCTCCTTTTTTGCCCGCATCGTCATTGTCGTAGCAGATGTAAATTGTCCTACCTTTTCCTACCTTTTCGCACCATTCCTGTTTGAATGTCATAGCTCCGTGAGTTGAAGTTATGGCAGTTATATTTTTTGAAAGTAAAGCCAATCTGTCCATCTCGCCTTCGCAAATCAAAATTTGTTTATTGTTAACACTTGCTAACATATCCCAGTCGTAAATTTGGGCTTCAACTCCTTTGGGGTAAGTAATTTTATCACTCCCAGCACTGGGGTCTTGGCGTAATTTGAAAAAACTAAAAGCACTATAAATATCTTTTATGGGTATGGTAATCCACCATCTGCCGTAGAACTTTCCCCAGCCCAGCTTAAATTCATTCACCACAGCGTCTGTAATGCCTCTGGCGTTGAGATATTGGCGGATATGGGCTGGAAGTGCTTGATGACAGGTTTCAACTAATTCTGCGTCAAATTTCGTGGATTTTCGTGGATTTTTGGGAGTGATTGGATTTAAGGCAACATCTTGTATGCTGTCTCCCAAATGTTTTGCCAATGTTATAATATTGCCGTTCTCCCCACACTTTTTGCAATCGTATTGTCCGCTATCTGCGTCAAAATATAAATGACCTTCTGCATCTGTGCTGTTGCTGTCGCAATTACCAAAAATGCAATGGGCTACGATTTCTTTTCCTACTTCACGAAAGGTAATGCCTTTCCTTGTTAAATACTCTCTAATTGTAATTGTCTCCATATTATTTAATTTAATTATTATTTTTTGTTTAATTCCTTTAATCTATTTTGGGAGGACTGATTAAGCCGTTTTATATTGCACACAGGAACGAAATTTAAGAGGGCATCTGGCATAACGCTACCACCAGATATAAATTCATTGCCGTTGATTTTTTTGATTATTGGTTCTCGCATCCATTTGCACTCTTCTCCCTTATTGCCTGTCCTTAATTCAAGCTCTAAATCTAATGGGCAAAGGTTTTGATTGCAGGAATTAAAGTGTGGACATTTTTTAAAACCTTCAACTACTTTTTCTTGTTTCATAATTTTTTGTTTATTTTTGATTTTCAAAAGCATCTCCCAGCCAGCTCTTTTTTACTGGGCGATAAATGTGGTCAAATAAGGTAAGTAAATTTATCCCAAACTCTACGGCTTTCTCGTCCGAGATTTCCTCGCCATATTCCTCAAACCATATTTTTTTGAACTCTTGTAGAGCGGCTTCTGAAATCATAATTTTAACTATACAATCTATTTTTAAGGTTCTTGATGTTGTCCCAGAACGACCGAGATTTCTGTTCAAGGCGGTCAGACCAGAAATCATCTGCGACTTTTTCTATTCCTGCCTCACGGCGATAGACGAACTTTATTTTGCGGGAGTTTTGCCTATCAAGTGCAAGTAATTCAAATCCCGCCGTTTGCAAGGCGGCGGCACAACCTAAATCACTTACTGGATATGTTTCCTCAATAGGGAGGATTTGTTCCTCCAAGTTGTTTTTTAATTTTTTACTCATCGTAATTTTTTAGTTAATAATTTTTTGCGACCCTCTAACCTTTATGCTGAAATTTCAGCAAACAAAAAAACCTCGTGTAAATTCAAGGTTTTTTGGCTAAAAAAGACGCTGAATTTTTCAGCGTCTCAATTAAATCTCTTCGTTGGGTAAGTTCTCATTCAGCTTTCCGCCTTGTTGCCATACTTCCTCGTGCCGTAAGGTGGGAGACGGCAAAATAGTGAAGCGTGGCTCATAGTATTTTTTATTGTTATGAAATGGGTTATCGTCTGTTTTGAAGATAGCACGCATCCTATTGGTAAGTGTTTTCTTGATTTGGTGAATATTAGCTGTTGATAAAGATACACCAGATTCTGCTACTACCATTGGTTTCATATTTTCAGCAGTGGCTCTGGTAATATCAGTGGCTTGTAATGCAGATAGAACTGCAATAAAGCCCCAAGCCCTATCAGGTTTTTGTTGCTTCTTACCAGCGAAGAATCCGAGCTTGATATAATCTGCAGTTTCAAGGTGTTTGCCGTTATACCAAATTTCCATTTCTTGCAATCCTTCCTTCATCTTTAGAGTAACTTTTTCAAAATTTACCTTCTCTGGGAATGACAATTCAATGGTATGTTTAAGGCGTCTCTTGCGACTTACTCCAAAAATTGAGGCGGGCGAAGCAACGGGGAGAAGGGCGTCCCTTCGGACAAGATAATATTCACTCTCAGCGGTCTGGATTTTCTTTTCTGCCATTCTGATAGTCCGTACTTTCTTTTTAAGAATATAGGAAGCAAACGACCCCTCAATGTCATCAATTTTTATTTGAGGTTTACTTTGAAATAAATAAGAGCCAATCAAATTTAACTCTTGAGAGTTAGAGTTAAGGGCTTTTTCAATACAATCTTTTATAATGGGCGTTCTAACGCCCTCAAAAGCATTCAGAAAAAAGAAAGAATACCAAGACCGCTCAACATCAACCGTGCTATCAATAACAGCTTTTTTTACTAACTCTATATTTATTTTCTGTCCGCTTATCGCTTGAAAATAAAACCCAACAATTTTGAAGATTGTTGAACTTTTTGAAATGAGAATTTTTTTTACCTCACGGTTTATTTCTTTAACATAAACTTTTTTATTTGATGCGAGTAGTTTCAGTATCCAAAATTTTGACCATTCTAAAACCTCTTCACTCTTGTATGTTTTCCATAAAGTAATATCAATTACATCAACTTCAAATTGGTCTCCCGATAATTCCAATGCCCGCCTTCCTTCTGACACATATTTAATGATTAATACAGTTAATGACGGATAGAGGGGGATAATCTCAATTAGTTTAAGAAGAAAAATATCGCCATATCCTTTGCCCACCTTTAAGTAATATCTTAATTCTCGCATTTCAAGTTTCTCAACTTTTTCCTCAGATAAGATTTTATCAACTGTAATTGGCACATTGGCTTGTATTTTTGCGAATTCATCCTCTGGTATTTCTGGAGTGTTGTCTTCGTAATCTGAGAATATCCTCATCGCCTGTATCGTGCTACTATCTTTAAGTTTAATTATGTTGGTTTTTTCATTCAGGTTAAGATTATTATCTCTCAAAAAATGAACCATTTTTTCTATAGTTCTTAGGATAACCTCTTTTGATTTACCCATAAGTACTATATCGTCTGCATATCGGAAATAAAGGATTTCTTTGGTAATTAATTTATCTTCGGCAAATCTATCAAGGGCGTTGAGATAAGCATTACTTAAAACACAAGATGCATTATATCCTTGTGGTAACCCCTTTGGAAGGTCTTCATATTCAACCCAAGTATTTAATTGCCTTTGCAAAATTGATAAAATTTTACCATCTCTAATCCCGAATTCATTTTTTAACTTTTCTATAAGTTTTTTAATTGGGATGTTTTCAAAAAATTGTTGAACATCAACCTCTAATTTCCAAGTAAAACCTTTTTCAAAAGCTTTCGTTTGTCTTTTCAAGAAGGTATCATATCCGTTCAAATAATAACTTAAATAATTTTCATCATCTTCTTTGCAATTTACACGATTAGCAAAACATACCTTATCGGATAATTGATTGTCTATCTTATAACCCAGAACTCTTTGATTGAGGATTGCTTGATACACAATTCTGTCTGTCATTGATGGTATGCAAACTGGTCTAAGACCTAAATTATCTTTAGGGACATAAACAAAAAACCCCTTTTCTGGGGCATATTTTCCATCTCGTATGTATTTCTCAAGGGCAATAAAAAATTGTTCGCCAAGATTATTGATAGCGGTCGTTGAAGCATAATCTATGGGCGTAATTGAAAGAGAAGAGTGAGCAATTTCATCCTGCACATATCTATAAGCCACTTTTAGATTTTCTCTTGAAGAAAAAATCTCAAATAAATCCATAATATAGTAATTTTTATTGTAATTGTTTATTTCGCCTTTGTTTTTACCACATTTCAGACATTTTTTCAAGATTTTACCAAACAGCATATTACTTTACTTTTTTTAATTTTGGAGTCATAGTTAATCAATATTTATACGAAGGAGTAATCCTCGTCTCAAGTTGGATTTATTCCAACTAATTACTATTATTATTAAAATTATATGAAATCATTCAAATTAGAAGGAGGAAAAAATAATTCGTGGTCGTGGAAAATTAGCGAGGATGACCTAAAAAATCAGGTAGAAAACTACAACAAGTTGAAGATAACCGAATCTTATCGTGGGATTTCGGTATTACTGGGCATACTTTCAATTGTTCTGACTTTGGTTATGATGTTTTTTGGTCTTGCTGATTCTTCTGCTATGTTTGATTTGATAATCCTGGCTATTATACTATTCTTTGTTTACAGGGGTCATAAGTGGGCAATTATTGCTTTAATAGCCGTGTGGACGATTGAGAAAGCCGTTCAGGTATATACAATAGTAGAATATGGTGGCAGTCCAGTTATGGCAATAATATGGTGGTTTATTTTTATGCCTTATTTTTGGAAAGCGTTAAGGGTTGAGAATGAAAAAAGAAAGATTGATACAACAGTTATTGGTGGTTCTAAAACTGGTGTCAGTTTTTGTAATAAATGTGGAAATGCAGTAGGAATAGATGCAAAATTTTGTATTAAGTGTGGTAATAAAATCATATAAATAAAAAACTATGTATTGCAAATATTGTGGTAAAAAAAATGATGATGGTGTAAAATTTTGTGCTTTTTGTGGTGCTAAACTGGTTGATGGTAAAAACAATGCCGTAAAGAAGGCGACCGATAAAGAGGATAATAAAACCCCCGATTTAGTGGGAACGAAAAACCCGATAAAGTGTATGAATTGTAGTTACACTGGTATTGGAAAAAGTGGTAGGAGTATCTGGGCTCAAGTTTTAGCGTGGCTTTGTATTTTTTTCGCCCCCCTTATTACTCTTATTTATTATGCAGTAACTCCAAGATATATATGCCCAAAATGTAATTCTAAATTTATTCAGAATATAGATGAAAGGGGTAATGTTGTAAAAAGAAGGAGTACTTGGATGACTATCCTATTTGTTATTATAGGGATAGCCGTGATGAGCGTTGTTGTTTCAATTATTTTAGTCAATATTACTGCATATCAACAGAAAACAAATGGGATAGTTCAACAAACTGATAGCTGGCAAACATATAATTCAGTTGCAGACCAATTTAGTATTGATGTGCCGAGTTATCCGAAATTTGATTCCGAAAACAATATTTCTGCTGAAACGGGTGATGCTGCCGATACATATAGTTATCATTTTTATACAGTAGAAAAGGGTGACGTTACTTTTTTTATATCTAAATACATTTATTCCTATCAAATAGATACTTCTGACAAAGGTAAACTTTTAGAAAAAATGTTAAATAACTTTATTAGTGGAAGTGGTGGTAATTTGATTTCATCCAGCTATACTTATCATCTTTCCAATAAAGCCCTTGATTTTACGTCACAGATAGAAGGTAAATATGAAAAAGGTAGAATAATATTAGTAGGACAAACACCCTATCTATTAATATATGAATATCCTTCTTTGGGCTACATTGATGCAGATTACCAAAAATTTATTAATTCTTTTAAAATAAAATAAATATGTTTTGCGAAAAATGTGGTAGTGAAATTAAAAAAGAGGACAAGTTCTGTGTTGAATGTGGTCACCCAGCTATCAGTTCTATAAAAAATAATCAACCACCCTTAACTCCTAATGACAAGTGGTGGCATCGTTTGCTTAAGGTATTATATGTTATTGCATATCTTCCGTTATTGGGAATTATCCCTTTTGTTTGGAGCATAAATAAACCATACTCATACTATAGCTACTATTCTAAAACGACCACAAGCTACGGTTCTTACAGCGATGCCTTTTGGTATTCACTTCTAACGCTGGCTATTTATTTAGTGGTACTTAGGTTGATTAAAGTTGCTGTTTTATATGTAGCTTTAGGGCAAAGCCCAGATTGGAAAAATCAATTTAAGAAGTTTTTTTAACAAATCAACTCGTTATATGTTTTGTAAAAATTGTGGGGATGAAATTAAAGGTGCAGTTAGCTTCTGTAGTAATTGTGGCAAGGAAGTTAAAATAAATAGATTTGATGTATTAAAGGAGCGCCTTATATTTTTTTTCCAAAACAACAAAAGAAATATTATTACTGCTTTTATAATTATAGCTGTAATTTTTATTTTTTTAATTTTAATAGATTCAAGCCCGATTAATCAAGAGCAGGACAATAGTCACGAATTAAACTATAAACAAAATAATGTCGCCTCGTCAGTTGTTAATATAATTTGTAGGAGCAAAGATGGCACAGAAGTTACTGGTGGTTCTGGAACGATAATAACCGAAGATGGAATAATACTAACCAATGCCCATATTATTCCTCAACGAAATGGATTGGCTGATGTTGATTCAAATAGTTGCGTAGTTTCTTTACCAGACGAGCTAACTGGTCAAGCTAAGGAAATATATTGGGCAGAACCCATAATAATTCCAGATTTAAGTGAGGAATATGACATTGCTATATTAGAAATAAACGATGTTTATGTAAATGATAATGATGAATCTTTTGGTGTCTTTCCAAATACATTTCCAGTTTTTAAGTCAGCCCCGAGTTGCCAAAATACAAGCATTAAATTAGGTGATTCTATAAAGATATATGGATACCCAGTAACAAGTGGAGGTTATAATCTTACAGTTACTGAAGGTATTATTAGTAGCTTTAATGACGATGGAACAATTTTAACATCAGCAAAAGTTGATAGTGGAAACTCTGGTGGGTTAGCAATAGATAGTGACAATTGTTTTGTGGGAATTCCATCAGCTATTGTAGGTGGCGATTATCAAAATTTAGGTGTAATCATTTCGCCAGATTTAATTAGTGAGTTTATTGATAAAATTCCCAATAATTAAAAAACAAATCTATGGTATTTGGCGACCCAAATAAAGAAGTCAATTTGAATGCTTGGTTAAGCTGGAAATTTTTATTTGTTTTATCAGTAGTTTTTTATCTATTAGGTGGGGGTATCTGGGAAATACTTTTTGTTGTCACTTTTTTAATGGGAATTATAGATTTAATCAGAAAAATTGTTAAGAAACATAAAAAATAAATCTATGCATCAAGAAACGAACAAGCCAACAGAAAAAGAATTAAAAAAAATCGCTGATAATCTCAAAAAGGACTGGAGGGAGAGCGAAGAGTTAGTAGACAAAATATTACCCGACGAAGAATATGCAAAGATATTAAAAAGACAGATGAATAAAATTACGGACGGCGGAATTATAGGAAAAATTGGAACAATTATCCTTGTTTTAATAATAATTTTTGTCCTTTTAGCATTAATTAAATGGTCTTTCTCAATATTACTCTAATAAACTTATGAAAAACTTTCTAAAAAATAATTGGTTCAAACTTACTATTATTATTATTGCTCTTGGGTATATTATTATTTTCTTTCTCGGTTTTTGTCTGAAAGCAAGGGAATATAATTTTGAGGTCTATAAAGATAGTATTAGATGGTGTGTTGATATTAGTGATGGTAGAGACCCGTCTCTTTCAATCTGCCAGAAGTCCATTGATAGATATTATTTTAATAGAAACTTTTTTGTTAATAATAAATCACAGAAATTATTTGAAAGAGAAAAAGCATTTTGGAATTGTTATAGCGTTGAATGGAACAAAAATCATAATAGCGAAGAAGCTTCTAAATACTGCTCAACAAAAGCAGATAAAACAATCAAATAAATTTATGGGATTTTTTTCTAAAAAAGTAAAAACAGACACAATTGCAGAATCTTTATTGGGATTTTTTGATATTGGCTACGGTTCGTTAGTGTTAGGATTCAAAGATTCCTTTAAGGATAAAAAGATAGTAATTGATGCCGAAAAAGACAAAGAGTTGTTAGTTGTTCCGATGTTTGCAATTATACGAGCGGTTATGTCTGCTTTTGGAGACACGCCTCAAGGCAAAAATATTATAGGCAAGTTTCAGCACGATATTTTTAATAAATACTTTAAGGATGCGGAAGAGAAAAATCAGTTTGGAGAGTTGTTTTGGAAGAGATGCGATGAATACTCTAAAATATTAAATCCCGATAATAAAGATATAGCAATCCAATTTGGTCAAATTTTTTGTAATCATTTTTTTGGCAAGGAGGAAGATGGTAGTAATTTAGATATAATGATGTTTGTAGGTAGCTCTTTTCTGAATCTGATGGTAGAGACAAAAAAGTTTTTAGATGAAATACTATCTAAAACTGAAGTAACTTAATAAATCTATGAAAGGGAAAAAAGAAATTAAAGTTATAATCAAGCCCAGCAATGAAACGGTTGATTTCACCGAATTCGTCCAAGATGTTTTAGATTACAATAAAGAACCAAACAAAGAATGTGAGATAACTTTCTTGCCCGAATACCGTAAGAAGGAAGAAAAAACGACTTAGCCCCCAAAAATAGGTCGCACTTTCGGAGTAGCTTATCTCTAAATATCCACAATTGTAATCAGGCGGTGGGGGGTGGGCGTGGTATGCCATATACTTTGTTAAACAACTTTGTATATGTTTTCTACTAAAGATGTATATGTTTTATAACATAAAAACAATGGTGAAATGAGGCGTGGGGTAAGCTTTAATAGTTAATTAAGGTACAAACTTTATACTTAAGTCGTATACATTATTGACAGGGACGCTTGTCGTAGTATATACTTAAATTGTGCTTGTGGGGCGTCAGCCCTATTCGGCTAATACATAAGCTGAAGGCAGGCATAACAAAAACACCGCTTAAAGGCGGTATTTTTGTTGCGTTTTAATCTTCTTCTGGATTTCCTTTCATTGTAGAGATGAGTTTCGTATCCCTATATTTATTTGTTACCCAAGCAGGAATTACGCTCCAAAAATGTAGGTTTCCATCATCTCCAACCTGTCTGATAATCACCTTTATTTTATAACCATCAATAATGGCTATAATGCCCCAGTATCTTACAACTTTGCTTTTTTGAACCCTCTTTTTGAAGCTTTTGACAGTAAATTCCTTTATAGTTTCTTCAAGCTCTTGATAGGTGTTAGATGTTTCTACTAACTTTTTAGCTTTTGGAAGAAGCTTAAATCTCATTATTTGAGATGGTCGCTCTCGTTCCGTTCTGGCACTTTTGAAGATAATATGATTAAAAGCTTCTGATGGGAAGAAAACAGGGGCATTAAAAACAGGGCACAACACTTTACCAATAGAATTATAGTATTTTTGGGCGTCGTCTCGGAGCTTTTCGTAATTAGATAGGTCTTCCATAAATACATATTATGAAACATTTTGCTTTTAGTCAAAGGTGAGTTAATTGATTTTTGCGGTTTCAAGTGATAAACTTGGTATAAAGAAGCGGTCGGTAGTGGTCTGCCAATAGGTGCTAACATCAGATACTATCCCGCTCCAAAAACGCCCCTCTTGACATGATTAATAATATGTTGCATAACTATTGACAAGGACTCTTTTTTATGCTAACATTAATACATACTGCTGAAGGGCAGTTTTTTAATAAAAAAATTATGACTAACTTCAAAACCATTGCTGTTTGGAGCGCAAGGCACTCCTTAATCAGCACAATAGTTGCAGGTACTATGGTCGGCTTTTGCCTTTTGGGGATAGTTATGCCCAATACAATCAAAGCCGATTTTAATACCATATCTGCTTCATTCGTCGCTAAAAATAGCAACGAATCAAACCAAAAAGTTGCTAAGACAATAAAAGTTGTTCTTACAGCTTACTCAAGCACACCCGACCAGACCGATGATGATCCGTTTATCACAGCTTCCGGTAAAACGGTTGCCGATGGTATAGTCGCAAACAATATGTTGCCTATGGGAACAAAAATAAGAATTCCTGAATTATACGGCGACAAAGTCTTCGTAGTTGAAGACAGAATGAACAGGAGAAAGAGCGACTACCATGTTGATATATGGTTTCCAGAAAGACAATTAGCGGTAAATTTCGGAGTTAAAACTGCCGATATAGAAGTCTTGGAAAACTAAGTAAACTAAAAAAGCCCCCTTTAAAAGGGGCTTTTTTGTTAACTACCCAAAAGATTTTAAAAAATACATAGCTAATATCCCTAAAAAAATAATCACAAAATTCAAGACAGACTTTTTTACATCATTTTCCTTCCTTATTTCGGGTATTAAATCTGAAGCAGCTATATATAAAAACCCACCAGCCGCAACGGGCAATAAAAACACAGAAGCCATCTCTGTAAAAGATAATAAATAATACCCAAACACGCCTCCAATCACAGCAGTTAAGGCGGTTAAAAAATTAAAAAATAATGCTTTTTTTCTTGATAAGCCACCATAAATTAAAACTCCAAAGTCTCCTATCTCTTGCGGTATCTCGTGTAAAAAAATGGCAATCGTTGAAGCAATGCCCACTCCAGGACTGGTGATAAAAGCTGCAGCCATTATTAATCCATCTATAAAATTATGAACTCCGTCGCCCACTAAATTCATATACGCAAAAGTATGGATGGAGCAATCCCCCTTATGACAGTGCCTCCAGTGTATAATTTTTTCGATTATTAAAAATAAAAAAAATCCACCCAAAGTATATAAAAAAACGTTTTCGGCGCTAAGTTTTTGTGAGGCCTCGGGCAAAAGATGTAAAAATGCACCGCCCATCAATCCGCCCACAGATAATGCAACCAAATAAAAAACTGCTTTATTAAGAATCTCTTTACTTAAAGACAAAGTAAAAACCCCAATAAATGAGGCTAAACTTACCAAAAAAGTAAATAATATTATTAAAAAAAGCGTTGGCATAAGTTATATATTTAATATATTGTGCTCAACATTCTCCCATTACTGAACTATTGAAAATATATCCATTGGCCAAACTGAGCATGGAAAGAATGGAGAGAATGACCTTTTTCTCAAGATTATCACAAGAAGCAGTAAAAATCAATTATTAATTCTATAATTTTATGGAACAACAAACAATTTCAATTACAGCTGAGATTAAAAAGAAACTGCATGAGATTCCCGAGGGCCAACAGAAAACATACCTTGAGCTCTTGGTTAACCGGATTATAAAGCAAGCTGTGGTAGATGGGAACGAAGAGATGATAATGCAGATATGGAGTTATCTCGATACTCCGCCCGGGCCCGAGGAAAACCAGCCTTTGGCGGCGTCGGTGGTGCATATAGACGTTTCTCCTTGACTTATGAAACCCTTTCGCGCAACCTTTTGACAGACAGTTGAAAAATGGCTAGCGTGGGTTCAAAAATGGGGATTTGGACGATAGGAAATATTTTGTTTACCGCAGAGGAAAATATTTTGCAAACCAAACCAGACTAAAATCGGGCTTTTATTTAGACAACTTAAGTATTGCATTTTTACATTAGAAAAGGCAAAATAAGATAATATTTAATAACAAAATTTATGAGAGAAGGTGAACCACGCTTTGAAGAAGAACTTCCTAAAAAGTCTTTGGATGCCAAGGAGCCAAAATTTGAGAAAGAGACGCAACCGGAGGGCGAACAAAAAAAAGAAGCAGAACAATCTGTTTCATATTTGGAAAGCAAAAAAGGTGAATTTTCTAAAGAGTGGAAAAAATTAATAAATGAAAACGATTCTGCTGACGTAAAACGCAAGAAAGAGCAAGATTTTTCCTCTTTTTTAGGTTGTGTTGATGGCAAGGGAAGATTACTACCAAAAAATCCAGAAGAAATAGACTCTCAATTTCAAGCATATAAAGAAATTATGGAATATGTATATAATCTACCGCCAGAGTTTCAGGCAAGTAATATGAAGCATACTGACAGAAACATGACAGCAGAACAGCGGAAAGAAATTCAAAACGCAAAAGAATGGCAAAAAGATGTATTGTGGGACAAATATGCTACTGAAGAGGGCGAGGGCTTACCCACACGCACTTTTGAAAGAAATTTACCAAAATTGATTGAATCTTCAAAAGATGCAGAAACACTAAAAATGTATGCCGAAATTTTTAAGGATTGTTTAGGAAAAACAGAACCAAAATTGGCGGTGAGATATTTAGATATTGCTATGCAATATGGGCGAAGGTACGGATTAACAAACGACGCGGTAAATGGTTTTACAAATAAACTCTTGCCCGCACTAGAAAAAGATGATCCTCAGGTTGCCGCATTAAAGGAGGCGCATTTTTTTGGATCGGCGGAAGGATCAAAGGGGATAGGAGATTTTACTTGCGAAAGTTACGTTTCAGAAGTTAATCCAAAAAATATTAATTCCTTATTGATGACCTTGCGAGAAGTCCCAACAAGCGATTCCGCAAAATTTGAGCAGAACAGGAAAGACGCTTTGGCAGTAGGAGAACCACTAAGAAGTTTTATACACGATCAACATCCAATGGTTAACGAGGTTATAAGAGTTGTATTAAGATATTATGATAGCCATGATAAATCTGAATTACAACCATTAGTATCTAAATTAACGACTCTTACCGGTTCAGGAGAAGATGCCATTTATAAATTGTCCCAATATGATGAAGCTGGTATTAGTGAATATACAGATGAAAAAGAGAAAAAAATAGATATTCTTAGGCGGTTAGAAAAAAACACTGAAAAAATAAATGAATCGACTGAACCGCCAGAGACTTCGGATTCTGAATTAAACAAGGTAATGAAAGAATTAGCTGAAGAAAAAGATTTTGTACCGAAAGACTTGCTACAAAAAGCAATGGACACTGTCAACTCAAAATTAGAAACAATGGCAGACCAAAAAGAAGTTGGCATAGAACCAAACATGGTTTTAGCTATTGCTTGGCTGGAACGGAAAGGATACAGAGCCGTTAGAGACATGACTTATGAAGATCAACTCTCTGCTTATAAAAAGCCTTGGTTTCATTCAGCCTTAAAATTTCAGGAGTTAACAGCGTCCGCCCATCCTTTTGATGAAAAAGAGTTTAATGATTTTACAAAAAAACTGGACGACTCCAAAACTTTAAAAGAAGCATATAGATTAGTAATGGACAGAACCTTAAAAAATGTCAGCGAATTAGCTGATGTATATATGAAAAATTCAAAATCCAATGTCACGGGCGCCCTTTGGTCGGGTAATCTTGCTCATGAGTTGACCGCATTAACCGACCTTAAACCAGCCGATTCTATTATGGGTAAAAAGCACCGAAAAGAGCAAGAAAAACCTTTGGAGTATAAAAACACGGGCGATTAACTAAAATTTTTATGAAAAGTAAATTTTTTGAGGCGAACAACTTAATAAATACAATCTTGGCGATTTTTATCGCTTACGCATGGTGGACGATTTTACCGAATGTTGTAGAAAAAGTTTTGGCGATCATTGCTATTGCTTTATTATATATCGGCGCATATTTTGCAGGAACTTATTTTGATAAGAGTGCTGTAGGTATAAATTTACGAAAAAGTGCTGATAAGCTGGACAATGAAATGGTAAGCCTTTTTAAAAAGATACCGGTTGTATCCAGTCGTGCCTTTTGGTTGTTTGTCATTTCAGCATTTGTATCTTGGCTTTATTATCAGGAGAATAATGTGGCAGTATCAGCAAACATCTTTATGATTATTTTGCTTTTTACCAACCCGTTTTTAGATGCCGCCTTGTTTAAAATTGTCGAACCCCTGCGCGATAGAATGTTCGCCGTAAAATCATTGAAGGATAAAATTATTTGGATGGTTTTAACAGCGGTAGTTGTTTTAACTATAACGGGACCGTATATTTATTTTGTCTATAATATTATAATGAATATTTTGGCAAAACCATTAATTTAATTAGACGGCATAAAATTATGAGAGAAGGTGAACCAAAAGAAGATATAGATTTTGAAAAAGCACTGAATCCAGAAAAAATGGAGATTTCAGGAGGAAAACTCCTTGAATTGTTTGAATCCGGAAATTTTTTAGAAGCACTTGATGTAGCAGCAACGGAAACACAAAAAAGTGAGCTTGAAACAGGTTTTATGCTAAAGGTGTTACAGGATGGCAGTCCATATATCTTTGGAGTAATTAAAGGAAATGAATCAAGCGCCAATGTATATGGGTATAGTTATGATTCCGAATCAACAATTAAGGAAATCGACGGGAGGGAAAAAGAAGCAGAAAGAAAAGCCAGTTTGATGACTTTGCATTTTCATCCGTCTGGTATGGGACCGATTATTCCTTCAATTCCAGATTTGCATCAAGTTGAAAGCGTTGCTCCTGGTTTATCATTTCCCTTCATGGCCGTTGGACATGCAAGGGAAGCCGGTAATGTGGATTTGCTTTTAGTGAGAAGAGATAAAAATTACAAAGCAAAAGAAGTTTTGGGTGATTCGGAAAATTATCATAATCAGATCAAGGAAATGGGTTTTATTCCTGGCGAAGATAATATTGGTAAATCGCAAGAAGATATTCAAAAAGCGTTGAGCGATAATGGCTTCGAAAGTTTTTTGGTTTCTTTTGGCAGAGAGGGCGAAGAGTTAAAAATGGGCAAAAAATCAGAAAAAATTGTTGCAGGAATTAAGGGGGTGGAAGCTCCGATATTAAAATGGTAAATTTAATAAAAATGAAAAAGGTAAGAAAAAAGAAAGTTATTACAAGAGGGAAAGGCGTTAAAAATAATTTGGAGAAGAAAGCTGAAATTGATAAAATTTTTGATGTTTTTACCTTGAAGATGAATAAGATAAAGCAAGAACGCGATGTGGTCATTAATGATTTTCTTGATACCTTAAAGAAGAAACATATTGAAGAAATTAAAAAAAGTTTGAATTATTAAATTGTATGAACGAAGTTGGATTACAACATAAAGAAAAAGAGACTCAGCCGACTGAGGAATTTTCTGACGGCAAAATACTAAAATCAGAAAAGGAAATTCAGCCTGAAAATCAGGAACAAAGAGCCGAAGTAGCCACAGCGGAAATGAGCGATAGCCAATTATCCGATTATGTAGCGGGCACTAAAGAAAAAATAAGCCAGCAGACTTCAAGTATTGAATCGGACGCCAAACTAACCGTTGAGTCGTCTATTAAAAGTATGGGAGTTTCACAAGAATTTGTGGATCAGGCCTTGAGTCAATCTGAGTTAGGTTCTCGCTTAAAAGATTTTCAGGAGCAAGCAGATGAACTTGCAAAACAAGCGAATTCAAAAATTGAAAGCACTGCTTCAGAAACAGGTGGCGAGAAAATTTCTAAACAGGAGCAGACAGATCGGTTTAAGCAATTAAATGATTTCAGAGATAGGTGGCTTATTGCAAAAAGAATAGGCACAGCACTGGAAGCCGGAAAATATAAGATAAAGGATAAGGGTATGGAGAATTTAAGCCCCGAGGAAGCAAAGGCAAAAATGCAGGAAAGATATAGCGAACTTTCAAGAGAAATAATTACTATGGCAGCCGAAATGAATGGACAAACTCCAGAGGAATTTAAGGATAAGATAAAAAAAGACAGCGGATATGCTGAAGATGAATCAAAAAAAGGTGCATATAGGCAAATGCTGACACGAGAGGCTGAACGAATGTTCAACCAAAAAAAGGATAAATTAGAGCAATTGTCTGGTAAAAAAGTTACTGGCCCAAAAGGCAGAGAAAAAATTAAGCAATTAAACGAAACGCGTAAAAATAAATCTGCAACTGAACCGGTTTTAGAGGTGCCGAACGAAGAAAATTCGGAAATTAAAACTCAACCCACAAAGTCAATCCTAGAAGTAGAACCGAAGCAAGAAGTACAGGTTGAACAGCAAGTCGAAACTAAACCATCGAGCCAAGAAGGCTCAGGCGAAATACCAGACCCTAAAAAAGAGCTTGAATCAATATTCGAACAAAGGATAGATAATTTAAGAATTTCTTCGTATGGCGGGGCTAGTAGGGCAACTCGTGCGGCTACAGAAAATGAAATACTTTCTGAGCAGGCACTTCTTGAAAAAGTTAAAAACGGCGTTTTTCCCGAAGAAATAAATAGCAAACTTAAACAAGAATTAATAATAATTCCCGGTGATCCTATTGATGAGGAGGATTATCGTCAGCATAAAGATGAATACGACAGAAGCAAAAAAGAGTACGAAGAAAAGAAGGCAAAAATTAAAAGGATAAGTGACTACATAGACCAACAAAGATTGAAATCAGAACAAACGTCGGCAGAACAGACTAAGCCAGCGGAAGCAAAGCCGGAAATTCCGCCAGTCCCGGTAAAAAGGAAAATAGAGGTCAAACAAAAAGAGAGCGAACAAAAAATTCAACCAGAACCCGTACAAGAAGTTGTGCCAAAAAGTAAGGTAGAAGAATCGATACCTGCATCTCCAGAGCATGAAAAATTTCAAGAACTCATACGAGAAGCAGCTCGAGAAGGTTGCGTTGCCGCTTATTCCTCCTGGCCCGGAGAAAATATCCCCAATCAAGCTCAGAGCGAATTAAGGGATTATGGGACAATAACAGATCCTCGTATAAACAGAGAGGGAAGCAAAATATCTAGATTGCAGCACGATATGTATTCAGATTCTGAATTAAAATATGGATATTACAAAGATCCAATCCAAGTTTTAGGAAAAGAAAATTGCCAGGAAGTAATAAGCATGTCTCTTGTACAATTGAACGGCACAAGATTAAACTTAAAAGACTTTACGGGAAGGCCGGAGGATGCAGAAAAGCCGGCGTTGGCTATTAATTATGCTGTTGTAGATGCCAAGGGACATTCACTAACAGATCACACTGGTCGCGATAATACTTTTTTTGCCCAAATATTTTTGCCCGAAGAATTAGCAAAAAGCTTATATGGGGAAATCCAACAAAATCCGTCCCATATTAGAGAATTGTTAGAAAAATTTAATCAAGCGATTGTAACGGATCCAAATGTTGCTAAAAAATCAACAAAACCATTTAAATTTATGGACGGCGTTCATTTGCCTACCACAGAAGCCAAAGTTGCTGTCTTGCCTCCGAATAATAGAGAGGCGTATTACAAAACAGAAAATGGGACAACATCAATAAAGCCAGAATATATTAAAAAAGTTGAATACAAAAAATAATTGAGAAATAAAAATGAATGATTCAATCTTTGCAGTCGAATTACCATTCGTTGATAGTGACGAAGAACTGGAAAAAATAAAGAATATTTATGACAGATACGATTCTTATTTTATTGCAAGCGGTTGTTGCAAAGAAAAGAAGGAATTGTTTGATAAACTTTGGGTGAAATTTAAACCTTACGCAGATGTGCATTTTTTAAATCAGATTAAGACAAATTTTCACCAACGATCTTGGGAAATGTATGTTGGAAATGTACTATTAGAAAAAGATTTTGTAATAAAATCTCAAGATGACGGCCCGGATTTTATTATTGATAAAATGGCATATATTGAGTGTGTTGCACCAACAAGGGGTGAGCCCGGGAAGCCGGATTCGGTTCCAAAAATGTATACCGCTAAAACGCCAGAGGAAATTCGGGTTCAAGATGTGCCGGTTGATAGAATGATTTTACGCATCACGCAATCTATAAGAGATAAAGCATTAGATCAATATGAGGCATGGAAAAAGAAGCCATGGTTTGATTCGAAAACCCCCTTTATTATTGCTATAAATTCAGGAGGTTTGGAACACGTTGATGACCCTAATATGCCAAATGTAATAAAGGCTTTATTCGGTTTTCAATTTATGCAGATTAATTTAGAAAATAGGGCAGTAAGTTATTCTCACAGGGACATGGTAGAAAAATCTAATAAATCTGCCGTCCCGGTAAATTATTTTTTAAATCCGAACTTTAATTTTATCAGCGGAGTTTTGTTCTCAGACAAAACAGTTTTGAATCATCCAGAAAAAATTGGGGATGATTGTGTTTTTGTAAATAATCCGTTTGCAAAAAATATTGTCGATGAAAAAATCGCGAAAAGTTTCAAAAACTGGACGGCTGATGCAAAAATAAGCCTGAAGAAAAATTATTGAAAGAAAAGATAATCAGGTCAGAGTTGATGGACAACCTATAACTTATGCGATTTTTGAGCAATTTTTAGGGGTTTTGTGGGGTTTCCATGGGAAAGACGGGTGTTTGCTCGTCTTTCGGCGTTTTGGAGCCCGGATGGTTGTAAGTCAGCCTGTTTTATGCCAGTATAAAGGCGAAAATTACAATAAATTAAATTACTATGGAAATAGAGGAAGCTGGCAAAATTACAGAGGAAATATTGAGGCAAAAGAGCCATAAAACTACCCAACTAACATTGCGGTCTTTGGAGTCTAACGAGTTTTTTCAAAAGGATGTTTTTGAATTGCGAGATAAAT